>BNJV01000215.1_pt1 | contig 91162 bp, 145 predicted proteins | sample 8540591 | NCBI WGS metagenome assembly BNJV01 (sample SAMD00202457, study PRJDB9452) | human saliva metagenome | host: Homo sapiens
GAAGTTACGTATTGCTGAGCACTTTCTGCAGTTTCGTCGAGCGCTTGGAAATCTCCTTGTCATGTGAAGGTCTTTCTTCTGGCTGTGTTTTGCACGTTGCCGAAAGCGACCTTGGTCTTTCGACATTGGCCTGGAAGTCCTCACAGACGGTGCGTGTGAGAAGGCTTCCTCGCTCGCGTGCATCTTTGCAGCGGCAACCCTTCGAGCAGACCCGATGGCGCCGTTGGAGATATCGTCAAGGTTGACGGAGAACTTCTTGGCGCAAACCAAGTCGCGACAGCTGAGAGCGTTCTGACGAGGTCCCGCGAAGCCTTCGCCCGCCGCTCGTCGTCTGCGCTCCTCGCCTGCGGACGCCATATGCAGATCCTCGATGATAGTGCCAGCCGGTCCACGGACGGCTGTCTTTATCGTCCGTCTTCGCCAACGACCTCACGTTCGTCGAGCGCTGACCGAGCTTTGCCGGAATTTCTCCGCCGTAGCCTCGATCCTTTCGTAGTGTTGGCGGGGTCGCGGCGTAAAGGGAGCGGCGCCCTTGCTCGGCGTCATCGGACCCGCAGGCCGTCGACTTGAAGCGTCTTCGTCTTCTTCCAGAAGCCGGCCGGCCTGATCGCCAGAACGGTAGGCGCTGTGACTGAGATCGGCTGTCTTGCTGCTTTCTTCGGGTTCCGCTGGCCCTCGACTTCTTCCCCCGAGTCACCGACGAGTGGTCGCGCCGACGAGGGAACCGCGACCATGCTTCTTACAGGCCGTGTAGTCTCGCCGGGTCACGCTAACCACCGCATAGTCTCACAGGTGGTGCGCAGCCAGAGTCTCACCGTGTTCGCCGGACGATCCGCAGCTTGTCGTGCGCAAGAATCTCAAATTCGTTCTGACGCAGCCCTGTCTTCGAGGTCGATGAAGACGACTCGGCCGGATTCGGTTTTCGCTGTCGAAACATCGCACCTGTCGTCCTCCTGATTTTCACTGTCGAGCTTGGGAGCCTGAGCCGCCCTTGCCGAGAAAGCGTCGTCGTTCGACACAACAACCGGTCGAAAGAACGGCCGCCGCGGCAACCGAAGATGCAAACTTACGCATGAGTTATTCCTTACCCTGATGTGAAACGAAAGTCCCTGTATTCCGCCTGCAAACAGCGACAGACACACGACGAGGTAACTAGCTCAAACTGAGGAATTGCAGGATGCGACCCATTTTACAAGAACCCGCAGTTGGAAGAAAGCACGAGCAGCGTGAACCACCACGACGACGCGTGGTCCGCGATCGAGGTGAAATTGTAAATGGCAGGTGTCGGCGGTGCCCGGAATGGACGCCAGACTCGGAGTATTCTTGAGCCCGTAAGCGGCGCGATTCCCGCGGCGACGACAATGAGAAAGATAAACTGGTCGTCGCGTGAAGAATGACCTGAGGTTGATGCGAACCGGAGCCTTTTGTGGCAGCATTGCAGGTAGATCCGACGACGCACGGCGGCAGTCTAGCCCCAAGATCAGACCCACGATCGGCATGGCGCCATTTCCAGCATATCCACGCCGGACTCTGTGCAGGGTAACATATGAACAGGGCGGTTTGCAGGCCTTCCTTCCCATCGCGAAAATGGCCAGCAGGCGATGCCCATGGCAGACCCTGATTCCAACAGCGCTTCAGCGGCCTCGCGAAGTTCTTTGGAGAGAGTGCGTTTCTCTATCCAAAAAGATCATCCAGGTCACAAAACCGACGGCGATGAGCGAGCGTCGCCAACGAACTCTTTGCGCATTGAAGGTCAACGTGACGGCCCCCACGTCATGATGATGCCCCCAGCGCCGCGGGGACGATCACCAAGCGGACCGCGACGCCGATCCATCATGTGTTTTTGAGAACGTCCTTGCGCCCCGCCTTTACAAGGTAGGCCACAAGACTGCCGACGATAAGCGACGCCCAACGCTCCCTCAGGGCAATGACAAAGGCGCTGAGCATAGAAACCTCCTCAAATTTTGGTTAGGCTTTGCATCTTTTCACTATCTTCAGGCCGGGACTCGGGAAACCGCAGAGGCTCCCTTGTGAAAAAGTCATGGCGAGATTCAGTTTCGATCTCCGCGAGAGGCCCCGATGCGAGCGTGCGCCCACGATCAAGGAGCACAACGCGGCTCGCCTCCGTCACGTACGAGACGGTGTGTATCCGAGGATTGTGCAGATGGCAGATCCCGCAGATTCAGAGGCGCACGCGCGACTGCAGCTCCGACGTTGAGATTGGCCGTGAATTCGTCGAGTATGAGGGACCTGGGCGCATGAGCAAAGCCGCGCATATGACGCTGGCTGGCCGCCCGACAGCTCGCGGCCTGCCCTGCCAACGCCTGTTTTTCCAACATTTCGGCATCTCTCGACCTCATCCGCTAAGCATCGCTGCTCTCCAGAGCGTCCCATACGTCCTCCACACTGGCCAGGTGCGCAACGTCACATTCTTCGCGATGCTCGAATCCAAGAGTTGGTTCTTTTGCGACACGGCAACCACGTGACGCGCAAAAGACCTGAGGTGCACTGGCGAATGGGGTTTGCCCCACGAGCACGTCGCCGGCGGCAGGATCGTCATATCGCAGCAGAAGGGCATCGCCGTCGTCTCACCCGGAACCGGACGGTCCCACGAGATACAACATGACCGCCAGCGGGAACCCTCGACGTTGAAATCCACCAACGCCGGGTCGCGCGATCCGGGATATGAGTAGCTCACCCTTTGAAGGTGACCGACGGCGGCTCTGCTCAGCGAAAGGATTCGCGGCCCGTCGGCAACCCGCGGGCCTCGCGGCATATCTCCCACAGGCGGCAGCGCGGCGGCAAGCGAATGGTCGAGGTAGCCTGCCGCGTCCTCCACGCCGCGCGGCCCTCGAACAATCGCAGACGATCCGGCGGCAAGCACCGCCACGACGACCGGCGAGTATCCTGCGAGGTCGCCACCCACACCGCGCCGATCGAACTGGTCAACGCGAGGAAGGCATTCGCGTCGGCGAATGCCACTCACCCGGCGGGCATCAGCGGCAGAGCGAGAGATTGAGAGCCCAATGGCATCCATATCAGCCAAGCGATCTTCTTGACGCCCATATCCGACTCATCTCTCGGATCCGAAAATGCTGTCGGTGACGTGGTGGAGAGGTCTCGGCGCAGGCCCAACGTGCGTCGCGTGTAGCCGCATTGAGCCGCTCAGCCCTGCGAACGGAACGACGGTAAGCGCCAATGCCACGCATATTCCCGGAATTGCGGCAACTTTCCAGCCCAGCGCGATTCCCGTGCCCGCAACGAAGAGCAGCGGCACGACGATCGCGGAAATCACCGCGAAGGTGTGAGCGTAAAACGACCTCGATTCTGTCAAATGACGTCGCGCAAGTCAAGCTCGCAAGGCGACGTCGCCCGGAGCGCGCGCTTGTGACGATGGCCGGTGCCTTGGGCCACAGGTGGAAAAGACCATGGTACGCAGCAGCTCAAAGCCCAGAATGCAACGTAGTGGCCCGAGAGCTGCTCCAGATAGTAAGCAGTGGCTTTCGCCACTGAAATAAGCACGAGGCAGGCGAGAAAAACCGCCCAGCAGCACCCCGCGCACGGCCGACATGACACCTCCGGCTGCAAGACCGAAGAGAATGACGTCGAGACTGAGGTTGACGATGCGCAAGAGGGCCGAAACGTAGAGCGGGCCATGAACCGGGCGGGTTTGAGAGGTAACCAACCGACGAGCTGGCGCATCGTGGGGCCCGGGATTCGATTCGTTGAGGCTCACACTTCCTCCCGGGTACGTTTGAGCAGTTTGCCGTCCCTCATCTCAGGACCCTCGTCGACGATGTCAAGGAGGGCGGATCGGTGCGTGACGAGGATAACCGTCAAATCGCGCCCCAAGCCGCGGAGGGCATCAACGATTCTTCCTTCGGATTCGATATCTACCTGCGAGGTGGGCTCGTCCAGCAGGAGGATCGACCGGGCGGACAGCAGCGCCCGCGCAATGGAGAGCCGTTGAGCCTGACCTCCGGAGATGAGGGCTCCCTGTTCGCCAACGTCGCTCTCAATTCCATCGGGCATACGTTCGACTCGTCGGCTATCTGCGCCCTCCGCAGGGCTCCCACATCTCTTCTTCACTTGCTTCCCTCTTCGCCAGTCGAAGGTTATCGCAACGGTTCCGGTGAACGCCAGGTCGTTTGCGCAACTCGCGCCGTCAGCGACGCGGCCTCTTCCACCCCGGAGCAAAGCCAGGTCCTTCCCTGCCACGGCGACGCCGCCCGACGTCGGCTTCAATGCGCCGCTCAAAGCCCTATAAGCGTGGACTTTCCTCCGCCGGACCGGCCCACGATCGCGATGCGACTGCCCGCGGGGACGGATAGATTCACGTTATGAAGCACCTCGCCACGTCCGTAGTCGAAGCGCAATCCACGCACGACGACGGCATCGCCGCCCTCTGCCGGCTCAACTCCCCGCGTCTTCGTCGCCTCCGCATTAGCCGCCTCAGTCTTTACCGTCTCCCCCATTAGCCGCCTCGGAATTTGCATGCTGTTCGATATAGGCCCGTATCGCTCGTTGGGATGCCATTCCCCATGCCCTATGTAGAAAAGCCGGCCACTTGGACGAGAGGTTCAATAAGCAGAGTGGTCAGCAGAACAGCGGTGAGCGCCTCGGATGACAGATAGCGCCCGCCTGGAAACGGGCGACGGCGAGCACACTCGTCGAACAGATAAGAATGAGAGAGAAGAGCCCGTCCACCACGATGATAACCAGCTGGTTTCCGGCAAGGAGTTTCATGATGGCTCCGCGATTGCGTTCGCCTTGTTCTTTGAGACGGCGTTCGATCCGGGGCCGGCACCCAGCAGGCGTATAGTCACCAGATTGCGGATCGCGTCGAGGTACTTGTCCGCCAAAATGCCGCGTTCCTTGCGCGATCTGGCTGACGTCTTTTCGGAAGAAGCGCACGAAGACCGCCAAGAGGAGGAATGAGCGGGCATAGCGCCACAACCGTCAAGCCTAGAATCGGGTCGATGGCCGCGGCGATATACGTCAAGGCGATGAAGGGGATCACGAATGCGGCCAGGGTGGAGCCGAGGTAGATCTGCCGATACTCGGTGACCCTTTCAGTGTTGTCCGTGAAGCTGCACGGTTTGCGCACCGAAGCCTCGGGAACGCGACGCGAAAAGGCTCGAAAGTAGGGTCTCGTCTTATGCGGCGTTCTTCGGCCCGGGCGGATCGTCCGCCGTAGACGATTTTCCGCGAAAGCGCCGCGGCTGCGCCACCCTGCCCAGACGAAAGCCACCGCGGGCGCCGCACGTCCGTCGGCAATGCGCGCCACTTCTACGAGCGTCGCACCCGTGAAAAAGGGCGCCGATAATCCTCAGGGGCTGCGACTATGCGCGAATCACGGACTCCCGCGGGTGAGATCACCGGGGCCCTTGATGCCATCACATCTCTCCTTAGCGACACGCGCCCCACCGCGGCGGGACCTCACTTGATCGCTGCATGTGGCGAAACGTCACCTGTAAAGCGGGGGTTCGGAAGCTGCTTTTCAACTGCGCCCGCCCTTGCCCGGCGCGCGCCGAGCCGGAACCGCAGCCAATGCCCGCCGCCGAGATCCCGCACGTCGATCGGCCATCCGTAGACGTGGTCGACGCTCTGCCGTCAGCACGGTCTTTCGGATCGCCCACCGCGACGATCCTTCCCGCATCCATGAGGAGCTATCTTGTCGCAGTGCGATGCGGCGACTTGGATGTCGTGCATCACGGCGACGACGGCGCACCCCTCTCGCGCGAGGTCTGCACACAGTTCTAAAGAGCGCTCCCTGTGCGCGATATCGAGGCGGCAGTCGGTTCATCGAGAAAGACGATACGTGCCCGCTGGGCCAAAACTCGCGCCAACGTCACTCGCGCCTTCTCCCCTCCCGACAGCTTGGTGACTTCGCGATCGGCCAGATCTTCGCCTTCAACCGCCCGAAGAGCGGCGTCGACTGCCTCATCGTTTTCCCGCTGCGAGGAATTCCAGCACGTCCGCCCCATCGCGACGATATCGCGAGCGCGGTAGGCGAAAGGAAATTCGCTGCTTTGCTCCATGAATGAGCGCACACGAGCCAGCTGCGGGCGGCGGTAGTCTTCGATCTTTGGCCGAAAAGCAGAATATTTCCCGGGCCCGAAGGTCGCCGGCAAGCACTTCAAGAGCGTCGATTTTCCCGCCCCATTCGGTCCGAGAACGCCTAGCACCTCGCCTTCTTCGACGGTAATCGACACATCAGTGAGTATCCTGACTGCTCCGTAAGAAAAATTTACGTCGTCAGCTTCGATAGCACTCATGCTCGGCCTCCTCGGCGCAGGCGCATGCGCAGGAGGATGAAAAACGTCGGTCCTCCCACCAGCGCGGTGAAGATGCCAATCGGCAGGTCAGCGAAGAATCAGGGTGCGAGCGGCGATATCTGCAAGGAGCGATGAGGAGTGCTCCGCCCGCATCGACGCCGGAATGAGGAAGCGGTTGAGGGGACCAAAGAGGAGCCGCAGGGCATGCGGCACGACCAGGCCGACGAATCCGATGACTCCCGCATGCGAGAAACAGCCGCGCCGGTGAGCAGCGAGCGAGGGGGCTATGGCCGACATTCGCACGAGTTGAACGTTGACCCCACGTGTCCGGCAGCGCGGTCGCCGAGTGCGAGCGTGTCGAGTTGCCGGCGATCGCGCATGCCCACAAGGATGCGCAGACGACGACTGCCCCAACCATCTTCACCTGGGTCCAGTTCGCCCCGCTGCAGGATCCCATCTGCCAGAAGACGATCTGGTCGCGGGCGGTCGTCGGTGCGACGATACGTGCTGCGATGTCGCCGCCGTGCATGCGGCGGTCACGGCTATCCCGTGAGGACGAGCGTGAGCGCCTCCGCTCTACCCGCGAAGCGAGAGGTGCATATACGAGGAAGGCGGCAAGCAGTCCTGTGAGAAATGCGGCAAGCGGCACCGCAAATCCGCCGAGGGCGGCTGGAATGAAGACAATCGCGGCGAGGCCCCACGGCGCTCCTGCCGACGCTCAACAATTCCTGGTTCGGCGAGTGGGTTTGAGAAGACTGCCTGCATCACCGTGCCCGCCACGGCAAGAGCCGCGCCAACGAGCACGCCGAGGGCGATTCGGGGAATCGCACGGTCCACAGGGGTCGAAGAAACGGCCGGATCTGCGGGCGGATCACATAGGCCGAGGGCGAGCCGACAGCACGCACAACGTCCATCAACGAAAACACGCAGTTGACCAACGGCGGCGGAAGCCACGACTGTCACCGCCAATGCCCCGGCAAGAGCGAGGAAGAGGATGAGTCGATTCTCGACTTTCAGATTCACCTGCCGACCCCGTAGAAAGCTCGAGCTATGGCGATAAGGGTTTCGCCTGTCTGTGGTCCGAAGGCGAGCGCCACGCCGTCGGGAATAGCGACAAGGCGTTTCTTCTGCCCGGCTCTGGTTTTGGGCCACTCCGGGCCTGGCCGTAAGGCCCTCAAGGCCATTCGTTGATTTCAAGCCTTGTTCCATGACAAAATGACCTCAGGATTGGTCGATACGAGCGCTTCGGCGCTGGCCCGGGTTGTCGATGCCAGCCCTCTGGCCGAGGCGACGTCGTTGAGCTCCAACCCCCTTTCGATGAGCTCTGGTCGCGCCGTCGTCTTTGCTCGAGGATGAAGAAGATTCCGGCGGTTTCCGCGCACGTAAAGGAACGCTCATCCAGCTTCTGCTTGGAGCCCATTGCGCGATCTGCTCTTCGCGGCGGCGATCTCTCGTCGGTTCGTTTAGCTAGGGCAGTTCCGGCGTCGTCGGCTCCCCAAAGCATGGGCGATCGTTTTGATGAGTGTGCCGGCCGAAGCGACCGATCTGTGGGGTCGACAAGCACAACGCGGTATTCCGGTCGCTTTTGGGCTGGTCCGATCGCCTCGGGCGGTCCAACGCTGCGGTCGGCCAAAATCACGCTGGGTTTGAGCGCGATGATCGACTCGGCGTTCAATTGGTGTCGCTTTTGAGTGACGACCGGCAACGATGCAAAGCCAGTTTTCTCCGTTGAGGAGACGGTTCGGCCAACGAAGCTTGTCTCCCGTATCCGAGCGCGATGACCGTACGCGAGCTGTTCCGTGATGTCGAGTGCAGGATCCTGGACGTGTCGGTGACCGTCACGGAATTGCTCGTGATCTTTGACCGTGACTGGAAGTCTTTGGTGAAATCACCCGCCACCGGTACGGGGTGGAGTTGCCGGCACCGTCGAAAGCCCCGTCAGTTCACGGGGTTTGCGGTCGGCGCCAGAGCCGGCGTGGCCGCAGTGCGGATCGCCGTCGGAGCTCGAACCAGGCGAATTTTGCGCCGCGAGGTAAGGCGAGACCACGCCAGCCAGGAGCAGAAACGTTCATTTTCACTCCATCAGAACGAATGCGGTCAAGCCTTATCGGGCGTCACCGCATTTCGTCTTCTTCATCGTCCGTCTACATTCGTTTGAGGCGTTTGCCGCCGGCTCTATCACGACGCGCTATCTCGACCGGCGTGCCAAGTACTACGCAGGCGAGAGCCAGCACCAGGAGGCCAAGCGGTTAGCTCCCGTTCAGACAGCAGGAGGACCTGCTCGCTTGCCGCCATCTGCGGGGCCATACATCTCGCCCGAACCATCTGCTCCCGGCACCCCTGTTTTGCCACGCGCTTGCCGAAAGCGTCAAAAGCCTGCAACTGCCCGGTTGCGGGATCGCATTCATGTCGACAGCGTGAGCGGGGCGATACCGCTGAAGGGTGTCACGTGACTCATCGTACTGTAAAAAGCCTGCGAAAGCCTGTGCTCCCCGCGCCGTCAATGCTCACCGCTGAGGATGTACAGCTCAACGACGTTGCGCTGGCGGTCACATCCGCAAAAAGCGACGACTGGCGAAGTGGACGCGTCCGTAATCGGTCTTCTTACCGGATGTGTCACTACTTGCAACATTGAGGTGAGGGCACGCCACCGTCGATCTCTAACGTTGGATTCGGATCGTCATGTCAGAAGCCCCATTGTGGCCGGAAAAATACGGGCCCAGTAGTAGAGGCTGCCTTTTTCGATCCCGTATGAAGAGCCTCCGTGGCAGCGCAAGAATGGATCCGTCATGTCGCCCCGCGAAAGATTCCACGATCCGCGGGCGATAGAACTGCGAATGTAGGTGATGTAATGACTTGCGCAGCCCCCATCCAAAATTCCCTCAGGGCCACCCGCGCGTACTGGTTCATCCACTTTACATTCGGGCTTGGCCGCCGCTGACAGCTTCATGCGCCGCCGCCATCCGCCGCTGCGGGTGCAGACTCGACGGTCAGCGTCCCGTGCCCTGAGAAATCTCGCATCGTAGAAGTCTCCAGCCTGAGGCCTTAGGAACTGAGGTGGCGGACGGTGCTTTTCGAACCGTCCCCGCCGCCCAATTCGATCCATCCAGGCTGAGGCGGAGGCAGGTGCCGCCCACCGCGCGGTTGTAGGCCAAAAGGCGCCTGCGTATTCGAGAGGAGATCGGCTGCGACGGCACCGATGATTTCGCTGCCTGTCCATTCGACATACGATGGATTCTCAACCGTCCCGTTCGACGGGCTCGACGGCTGCTGAGTCTGCTCGGAAGAAGACCCGGTCGATGCGGGAGAATCTGCGGTGGCCCTTCGCAGAGGCCTTCTGTCAGGTTCGCCTGAAACAGGTCGAGTTCGAGGCCCGCTTGGTAGATGCCGGCAAAACCAGCTGCGCGGCGTCGGTCAATCACCGCCGAAGTGGAGAGGGAGACGGAATCACCCGCTGACTCAGGGCGCAACAGTTCTGCTGGCAGCTCCTTTGCGCGTAATCGTGATGCAGTGATCGCATGGCTGCTCTGACGTTCAGCGAAGCGATCCCGTAGTCAGGAGGTGATTCGACAGCCGGATTGGCGATCGTAATATCCAGCTGACCATTGTGACCGGTGAAAAGTGAACGGACCCCCTGAACTGCAATGTTCCTGATTGGCGAGGTCGACGGTCCGCCCGGGAGGCGGGAGTCGAGCGCCCGAGGGCCCCTCGCTCAGCTCGATTGCCCCTTGCGGCGCCGTCCGCAATATAGTTGCGAAACTCTGTTTAAACGCCCCACCTCGCCAGACCTAACAGGTCGGTCCCTGCTCCATCGCACTGGACTTCGCATCACGATCATCGTTGATGAAGACGCAGCCTGGCACTGCTCGGGCTGTTAAACTCCAAGGGTGAGCGAAGCCGCCGCCGCAACCGCTCGCTTGCGTGGCATGTATTTTCGCCTTTCGAAGCACGATGTTCAACTATCAGAGAAAGGTTAAGCACTAACTCACAGCTAACCACCACATCTTCAATATTCATAACGATGGCAAAGGCACATCCTGGGGCAATACGTCTGAAATTCATGAATATCGACACAAAAATCCACAGTACAAATAAAAGTGCCGTGTATCACATGTTGAGCAAATCATGTCGCGAACAAACCCGCTCACCGTTGTCCCCAGTTCACGAAAGAATCATACTCTGCGTCCGCAAAGCAGTCAAGAATCACCCGGATCACGGGCGACGGACTACCGCTTGCGGTGTGGGATCCAAATAAGTGAATGGATCGAAAAACAGCTCACGGCGGCTCAATGCCGATGGTACAGAGAGCCTTTGAAGACGGCCTGGAAGTCACCAGCACTCCCAGATTCCTGGAAGACATCCCTTCGTCGCGAACTGAGAGAATCGTTGTCGTGGGCGTCGTCGGCACGCAGATTGCTGCTACTCGCCCAAGGCTCGGCGAGCGTTGTCGTCGCGCGTCGCGCGCAAACAGACATGTCGGTACACTGCGTCGGTGTGGAGTCGGCGGACTGCTACTTCCAAATGTCTCGGTTTGAGGGTCTGGATCGGTTCGATCGACCTGCGGGCTAAAGAGGTCGACGTCGTCTTCCCTATACCGGGCCAGAACCTTGAGAGCGTTGAGGAGCATTGCTGCGAACAGCCGAGCAAGCCGGAGGTCTTGCCCGTAATGATCTGCCCGTCGGGAAGTTCAATGCTGACGCCGGCACCCGTAATCTTCGCTTTGTCCAGCGCTGGCTCAACGACGACGCGGTCATCCCTTGACGAGTCCCAAACGACCCATGATGAGCGCCATCCCTGTCGAAACAAGCGGATCGGCCTCGGCCCGCCTTTCGTCTACGAGCGCCTTGTAGTAGCGACGAATAATTTCCGTCCGGTCTACGGCGAGACTTCGTCATCGCTTATGCAGTGTCCCGCCATGTTGACACCCATGTCGGTCGGGAGTTGCATACGGCGATTCACCCGCGATTTCCCGAAAGCAGTGTCACCAGCAGAGGAAACACTTCGACGTCACGGTTAGCTGACCACCTGCTCGTCGTAAGCCTGCAAGTGGAAGGGATCGATGAGGTTGACGCTTTCGAGGTCGGCGGTGGCAGCTCAGGAAGGCCACGTTGACGGGATGGTCTGAGGAAGGTTCCAGATCGGGAAAGTCCGAATGGCGTACCCGGCTTTGTATGCCCCGTCGATGCTCATGAAAGAGCTGAGATAAACATGTGGCGAGTTTCCCAGAGCCCGGTCCCCGGAGCGAGTGACGACGATGAGATCTCTACTCGTCTCCACATAGTCAGTTTCGCCCGAACCTTCATCGGAAACGATGAGCTTCGTGTTCCCGCGGGTAGCCTTTCGATGCGCCTATGCCGCGCGACTTTCAATCAAGCCGCTCCATCCGCTTCTCTGAATGCCTTGCCAGACCCGTTGTCATCATCCATCTGGGTGAGAACGACATTTTCGACCAAAAGCTCTCTCACGGAATACATCGACGAGGCGCAGCACGTCCTCTTGATAGGAGATTCCGAGATCTGCCCTCACCTTTGCAAGAAGGTTGGCGTTGACCGCCACGACTATCTCGAGTTCGTCTTTCAGCCTTTTCGAGCATCGCGATTTTGTTGTCAGGGAGTAAATCCAGGAGGACGCGAGAGGCGTGCATGTCGTCAAAAGCTTGCCCCCATTTCGAGATAGAGCTTCCCGCCGATCTTCCGACGCCGCTCGCCAATATGGTCGGACTGCATCGAAATGTACGTTCCCGGTCAAACCCGATCGCGTGCACCACTGTAATCCTCCTGTACTAGACGACCTCTGGAATGATAAGCCATCCAAGTCACGCGGCCTCCCAAAAATCGCCTTGCAATCGCCCGCTGCCCCTCGCGAGCCGCGCATTTCGAGCGCCGCACGCGCATCTTGACGGGTGACTTGAGGCGACCTAGAATGTGAATGAACATTTCAAATCATTCATTCATTTCGTCTCGAGGGGCTGCTGATAAAGGCATTCCATGGACAACATGAAACAAGCCCCAGCGGCGAGCGGCGAGCGCAGCTTCGCCAAGAACGCTGCAAGGCAACGAGCATCCGATTCTGCCGCGACGCCACGTCGCCGTCGGAAGCTTCTACAACTACTACCCGTCAAGGAGGCCATCTTCCTCGAAATATACACCGAAAGAAAACAATCGGATTCGCGCCGAGATGGTGAACGAGATCGACTGGTCCGCCGATCCGACGGAAGTAATCCCAGCGATCTTCGACTACACCTTCGACACATGTCCGCCAACAGGATACTGTCCGAGTGGAACAGCCGCCATCGGGAAACGCCTACGCGAGCACTACCGCACAGGCGACGGAAAGGATGACTTCTTCCTGCATTTCCTCCTCGCAACATTCGAGAGCTGGATGCGCGACGCCGGGTTTTGAGAAGAAAAAGTCCCGCAAGTCCTGCAAGTGTGCGGAACTCGTAATCTACGTGGACACACGTGACCGAAAAAGATTTTCCAGGCATCGGGCGGGCACTCGGACCCTTGCTGCATACTTCGTCAAGGACTCTTCTAATAGATGCCTTCCATCTTCCGGGACGAGCCCTCGAACGAAGGAGCTGGGCGGTTCCCGCGCGACTGCGCGACCGACCTTAGGGCCTTCTAACGACGAGACCACCCCGAACTGCGCTATGCCAGACGTGCAGTAGCCCCACGAGAGGCGAATGCTTCCCAAAGGACTGAGATCCTTTTACTCCTCGAATGAATGAATAATGAATGTCATTCATTCATGACAGACAGGAAATACCATGACCAAATCGAAAGGAATTACGATGAACGGATCAAGCATTACCCGCTATTGCCTGACAATTGTCAGCGTCCTCACGGTCATTTGGGGGCGACCTATGTTCCGCCCCCGATTTAACCGATTCCAGATTCATGTCCTTCGCGACGGGCGGGATCATCTTTGCCGCTATCGGCCTATATTTCATTTCGGCAGTGCCACCCGCAGTGTCAGTCGCCGGGATATGGGCAGCAACGCTGACCACAATGATCTACATCTGGTGGCTGCCCAAAATGGAACTGCCTGTGAGGATCATGTTTTGTACCGCTCGTTGCCTTCGCAATATGGCTGACCGTGAAGCTGCTCAAGCAGACACAGGCTTGGCTAAACAACAACATGCTCAGCTAGGCAACGAGATGCTCAGCTGAGGGCAACGACATGGCGTGGGACCTCGGCGTTGCAAGTGTCCCACGCCAGCCCCTGGCCGACGAGGCACCACGCGTCTTCGCATCCGCTTCCGCTTCGGCGGCGAGAGGCGACGATCTCCCAGTCCCTCGCTGCGAATAAACAGAGGAACGAATGCTCAACGAGACTCAGCGTACCGCGTGCCTCAAAGGTCATGCGCCTTCTTAAAGACCATATGCCCATGTGCCTCTTATGGCGTTTGCCCTCTACGGCTGCTCCTTGCCCGAACAATCCTTGACCCAAGAGTCGAGTTTCTGTAGTCTTGCGGACAGTCGTCATGCCTGGCGGATCGTGCTTACATTCTCAGCAAAGTGTTCGTCCTCGTACTCGATGACAAACACCGGCTTTTTGTCCTTGAGGAAAACCGACCAATTTTCGCAGGCATCACCCTCGTGGCAGTCTTCGACCACGGCCATATCGACGTCGCCAACAAGGTAATCTAAGTGCACGATGTCGTTTCTTAGGCAAAAGCAAGACCATGGTTATGCGCTGTCTTGGCGAGCTCAGTGACATAGAGGGCCCCTTCTTCATTAGTTACTTTCGAAGTTCGTATCTTCCTGCCAGCCGTCCACGTTGTCTGCATCAACAGCAAGAAACCCCTTGTCCGCACATACTTTGATTCGATCGGCCATAAGATGGAAATATTGCCGATACCTGCCAATATCCAGCCAATGCACCCCCTGCAAGTTTTGATTGTCTTTTCCGATAACTTCTTTTGGGAACCTATCTGAGTCGGATCTCCATTCCTCCCATGCGCCAACATTGACACACAGATCGATATACGCTCTTTGGCTCCGCAAACTTCGGACCTGTTCTGCTAGTTACATCATCCGGGTCGACCTCAATGACGTCTGCCGCAACATTCCCCGTATACGAATCGATTTCGATCTGAAAGCTCGACCCCATTTTCTGGACTGCGATCTGCGCCGTCGGCAAGGCCGACTTACCTGTTTGTAGTGAATTGCTCGGCTCCAATCGCGTCTGCAGAGAACAGCTTTGCAATGCCGGTCATAGCCAGAACGAGCGTGATGATATCGGGTTAAACGCACAGCCAACACCCTACCGTACCGATAAGCTCCGCATAGGTCGTTTCAGTTGCCGATTAGCTTAACGACGCCGTTTTTAAAATGTTATACCAGCACTTGCCATTGTTCTAAAAAGATGAAAGGGTTTGATTACGTTTACTATCTTCCACAACAATGGATATACATCGACAAATGTCAGCTCGCGAGCAGATTCTCCTTTTTAAATTCTCAATCTGCAATGCAAGAAAACAGTCGCAATCAACCTATTGCAGTTCCTACAAGCTTGTTAGTTTCTATCTATTTGTTTCTTTTTGGTACTTTTAATTCTCACTAGAACTTTACAACTGCATTTTCACTCGAAATGAGTGTTTTAATGGTCTATCTGTTCCTACTTCTATGCGTCTGTTGATCTTATAAGTTGTATTTGTCGTACACAAGCTGACGTATATAAAGAAAACTACACAAGAATACTGACCAGAAAACAAGTAGCACAGCGCTGACTACCAGGATGCCACCGCTCGGTTTGTTGTTGCGTAGTTTATGTGGGCTGGTGTTCTTTCCTGGATGTGCCCCGCTTGATGGGAGGGCCCGTGAATCAGGCTCGGCTTTAACGGGCTCGTTGACGGCCGTTTTTGTGTTTGTGTGGTGGGCGGTGGTGTCCGACTTCTCCCACACCCCTGGCGGGTGCAGTACCATTGGCGCTGCAGGCTTAGCTCTCCGGGTTCGGGATGGTCCGGGCGTGTCTCGTCGCTGTGGCCACCGCCCACACGGTGGTTGGGTGCTGTGTGGTGTTCAGGGGTCGTAGAGGGACGCGAGGTTCTGTTTGTTTTCCCACTTTGGTTTGTGGGGGTGTGGGTGGTTTGCTCATTATGCCGGTCAGCTTCACGTCTTGCGACGCGTCCACGTCCGGTCTATCAACCCCGTCGTGTTCAGGGGCCTTCCCACCGCGAGGGTGGTGGAGAACTCATCTTGAAGCGGGTTTCCCGCTTAGATGCTTTCAGCGGTTATCCTTTCCGAACGTAGCCAACCAGCCGTGCTCCTGGCGGAACAACTGCATACTTTCAGAGGTTCGTCCGTCCCGGTCCTCTCGTACTAGGGACAGCCCTTCTCAGTTCTCCTGCGCGCGCAGCGGATAGGGACCGAACTGTCTCACGACGTTCTGAACCCAGCTCGCGTACCGCTTTAATGGGCGAACAGCCCAACCCTTGGGACCTACTCCAGCCCCAGGATGCGACGAGCCGACATCGAGGTGCCAAACCATGCCGTCGATATGAACCTTGGGCAGGATCAGCCTGTTATCCCCGGGGTACCTTTTATCCGTTGAGCGACGGCGCTTCCACACGCGACCGCCGGATCACTAGTTCCTACTTTCGTACCTGTTTGACCTGTCAGTCTCACAGTCAAGCTCCCTTGTGCACTTACACTCGCTACCTGATGACCAACCAGGCTGAGGGAACCTTTGAGCGCCTCCGTTACTTTTTAGGAGGCAACCGCTCCAGTTAAACCACCACCAGGCACTGTCCCTGACCCGGATCACGGGCCGAGGTTAGGAATCCAGCACGGTCAGAGTGGTATTTCACCAGTGACTCCCCGGTCACTAGCGTGACCGGTTCTGTAGTCTCCCACCTATCCTACACAAACCGTACCGAACACCCATACCAAGCTGCAGTAAAGGGTCCCGGGGTCTTTCCGTCCTGCTGCGCGAAACGAGGCATCTTTACTCGTAGTGCAATTTCACCGAGTTCGTGGTTGAGACAGCGGAGAGTCGTTACGCCATTCGTGCAGGTCGGAACTTACCCGACAAGGAATTTCCCTGCTACCCTAGGATGGTTATAGTTACCACCGCCGTTTACTGGGGCTCAACTTCCGAGCGTCACCTTGTAAGAGGCTGACTCGTCCGCTTAACCTTCCAGCACCGGGCAGGCGTCAGTCCGTACACATCGCCTTACGGCTTGGCGCACGGACCTGTGTTTTTGATAAACAGTCGCTTCTCCCTAGACTCTGCGGCCGTGACACGCTCCACCCGCGTGGGCTGGTCACGCACGGCCCCCTTCTCCCGAAGTTACGGGGCAGTTGCCGAGTTCCTTAACACGATTATCTCGCACGCCTCGGTATACTCTACCTGACTACCTCAGTCGGTTTCGGGTACGGGCAGTGACAACCTCGCGTCGATGCTTTTCTTGGCAGTCCAGGATCACCTGCTTCCCTTGAAACGGTCCCTGTCAGGCCTCACCCCTTTTAAGCAACCGGGATTTACCACGGTCACAGGCACACACCTTTTAGCCGTGCCAAGCTCACAAGACACGGACAGGCTACCTCTGCCGTCACACCTGTTACCACGCTTGCCGGACACGCGGAGGGTCTCACGCCTGCCTGTCGGACCTGCTAGCGAAAGCAGGGACCTGTCAGACAAGGGATGGTCAGCACCCACACGCCCAGCACGGACGGTTGCTCACCGGTGCGGAATATCAACCCGTTATCCATCGACTACGCCTGTCGGCCTCGCCTTAGGACCCGACTGACCCAGGGCGGATCAACCTGGCCCTGGAACCCTAGTCAATCGGCGGACGGGATTCTCACCCGTCATTCGTTACTCATGCCTGCATTCTCACTCCCACGCAGTCCACCCCCGCGCTCACGCGCAAGCTTCACCCCACGCAGGACGCTCCTCACCCACCTTTCCTCCACGGAAAGGCGCCTTAGCTTTCGGCGGTGCTTAAGCCCCTGCTACATTGTCGGCGCATCACCACTTGACCAGTGAGCTATTACGCACTCTTTCAAGGATGGCTGCTTCTAAGCCAACCTCCGGTTGTCACAGCAACGACACATCCTTTCCCACTTAGCACACTCTTAGGGGCCTTAACCGATGATCTGGGCTGTTTCCTCTCGACGACGGAGCGTATCCCCCACCGTCTCACTGCCACGCTGCACCTTGCAGCATTCGGAGTTTGGCTGACCTCAGTAACCCGGTCAGGCCCATCAGCCATCCAGTCGCTCTACCTCCACAGGAACCACGCAACGCTGCACCTAAAATGCATTTCGGGAGAACCAGCTATCACGGAGTTTGATTGGCTCTCTCTCACCCACACCTCATCCCCAGGTTTTTCAACCCCTGGTGGGTTCGAGCCTCCACACGCTCTACACGTGCTTCACCCTGGACATGGGTAGATCACCCCGCTTCGGGTCTAGAACATGCAACTACTCGCCCTCTTCAGACTCGCTGCTTTCCTTTACGGCTCCCCACCCAGCTAACCTCGCCACATGCCCCTAACTCTGTAGGCTCATTCTTCAAAAAGGCACGCCATCACCCCCACACAGAGGCTCTGACGGATTGCAGGCGCCCGGTTTCAGGCACTTCTTTCACTCCCCTCCCGGGTGCTTTTTTCACCATTCCCTCACGGTACTCATCCACTATCGGTCACCAAGAGTCATTTAGCCTTGACAAGTGGTCTTGCCACCTTCACACGAGATTCCACGAGCCCCGTGCTACTCAGGAAACGCACACAACAGCCGCCAGGATTTCAGCTACGGGGCTCACCCACTCCGGCAGGCCTCCCAGACCTTTCACCCTATCCCAACAGTTTTCTCACTGCCCGACCACGCGTCGGCATGATCACAGCATGCGCCCTTCCAACACCGCGCACGCACCGCCCGACGGCTTTTCCCACGCACACGGTTTAGGCTCTTCCGCCTTCGCTCACCACTACTGACGAATATCTTTTTCCAGCAGGTACTAAGATGTTTCACTTCCCCGCGTTCCCACCGCGCCCTATGAACTTCAGGCACGAGCGATCCAGGCACAACCCCGGCCAGGTTCCCCCATTCGGACACCCCGGATCACCGCTCGCTGCCAACCCCGAGGCTTATCGCAGACTGCCACGTCCTTCTTCGGCTCTTGATACCCAGGCATCCACCGAACGCCCTGCAACACCCACACCACAACCTCGCACACACCCACAAGGGCAGCGCACAAGGCCAGATGCTCGCGTCCACTACGATTCCCAAACACCACGCCTCATTCCACGCACACACACGCACAACAAGGCACGGGCACAGTACCCAACCGCCTGACAGCACACCGCAACGAGGCACCACAACAACAAAAACTCCTAGAAAGGAGGTGATCCAGCCGCACCTTCCGGTACGGCTACCTTGTATGACTTCGTCCCACTCGCTCAACCCCGCCTTCGACCGCTCACACACAGAGTTGGGCACACGCTTCGGGCGTTGCCGACTTTCGTGACGTGACGGGCGGTGTGACAAGGCCCGAGAACGTATTCACCGCAGCGTTGCTGATCTGCGATTACTAGCGACTCCGACCTCACGGGGCCGAGTTGCAGACCCCGATCCGAACTGAGACCGGCTTTCCGGGATTCGCTCCACCTCACGGTCTCGCCCACCTCTGTACCAGCCATTGTAGCATGCGTGAAGCCCAAGACATAAGGGGCATGATGATTTGACGTCATCCCCACCTTTCCTCCGAGTTGACCCCGGCAGTCTCCCGTGAGTCCCGCCACCACGCGCTGGCAACACGAGATTGCAAGCTTGCGCTCGTTGCGGACTTAACCCAACATCTCGACACGAGCTGACGACAACCATGCACCCACCTGTACACCAGCCTAACGGCAGACACATCTCTGCGCTCCTTCCGGTGTATGTCAAGCCTTGGTAGCAGGTTCTTCGCGTTGCATCGAATTAATCCGCATGCTCCGCCGCTTGTGCGGGCCCCCGTCAATTCCTTTTGAGTTTTTAGCCTTGCGGCCGTACTCCCTGAGGCGGGGAACTTAACGCGTTAGCTCCGGCGCAGAATCTGTGGAACAGACCCACACCTAGTTCCGCAACGTTTTACCAGCCCTGGACTACCAGGGTATCTAATCCTGTTTCGCCCTTATGCCTTTCGCTCCTCAGCGTCATGTAACGGCCCAGTGACCTGCCTTCGCCATCGGTGTTCTTCCAGATATCTGCGCATTCCACCGCTACACCAGGAATTCCAATCACCCTACCTGCACTCCAGCCTGCCCTGTACCCACTGCACGCGCGGAGTTAAGCCCCGCGTTTCTGCAGCAGACGCGACAAGCCGCCTACGAGGCTCTTTACGCCCAATAATTCCGGACAACGCTCGCGCCCTACGTCATTACCGCGGCTGCTGGCACGTAGTTGCGCGCTTCTTTAGCACGTACCCTCAACCCGCGCACACGGAGCCTTGTGCTCCATGCCGAAAGAGGTTTACACCCGAAAGCTGTCATCCCCACGCGGCGTCGCTGCATCAGGCTTGCGCCCATTGTGCAATATCCCCACTGCTGCCTCCTGTAGGAGTCTGGGCCGTATCTCAGTCCCAGGTGTGGCTGGTCACCCTCTCAGGCCGGCTACCCGTCGACGCCTTGCTAGGCCATCACCCCACCAACAAGCTGATAGGCCGTGAGCCCATCCCCCACCAACAACATTCTTTCCCCACCCAGCCATGCGACCAGACAGGACTATCCGGTCTAGACCCCGTTTCAAAGCTTTATCCCGAGAAGAGGGCAGGTTACTCACGTATTACTCACCCGTTCGCCACTAATCCACACCACCCAAAAGGACAGCGCTTCATCGTTCGACTTGCATGTGTTACACGCCGCCAGCGTTCGTCCTGAGCCAGGATCAAACTCTCCACACAAAACCATGCAGAAAGCCCAAACAAGCTCCCAAAAACAACCCACCCCACACACAGCAGGACAGGCAAACAAAAAACTCGTCACACAGTGCACTATCAAGCAATCAACCACCACACCCACAAGCCACCCAACCCACCCCACACAGCAGCAGGACACGCCAGACAACCAGGACCACCACCCAACACCAGCACCACGCCAGCCCGCAGCGAATAAAAACTCTACACCCCACCCCCACCCCACCACAACCCCACCCACGTGACACCCACCACACACCCACACGCCGACAAAGCCCATCACCTCACGGTGGTGTCATGTCCCATTTACCAGAATCGTCCTCAGGAAATCCTTTGATTCTTACGAAGCAGCCTCAGCCTCATACACACTCTTCATCGCTCAGGCGATGGCAGAGACCTCTGTTTCCGAGACGAGTTTGTTTTCGGGAAGAGTTTGCGGCGCACTTTCATCGTCGATCTGCGACGTGCTTGAGAACCAGGGAGCGGCCTCATAGCCGCTCAGCACTGACGAAGCCGGGCACAGTAGCCAGGATCGCCAGTCTCAGCAGCGATGGCAAGACAATGCAGAGTGTCCGATCTAAGCAAGAGAATAGTGTCCGAACTAGGCAAGAGAATTCAGCAGCATCGTCATCTCTTAGATCAGCAGGTCGAGCACAGCCCACCAGCGTTTCGGCAAGAACGCTCTCGCGCCGCCGAATCGACGCCGAACCTTCAACTTGCTCGCTACAGCGGCTTCGACCGCCCTCGCGTACGCCGGGATGCGAGACAGGCTTTCCAGTCGCTTCGGTCGCCTCCACATCGCTGACGCCGTCGGCCACCATATCGACAAGAACGGGAACGGCAGCCGCCTCGCCCAGCCGCCCCAACGCCAGAGCCGCATGCTTGCGCGCAGTCTCATCCGAATCGCCAAGAGCCCAGACAAGGACGACGTCGGCGCGGGCGCTTCCGGCATAGCTGCGATCGTTAGCATGGCGCGACGCCCTAACATGTCGACGTCGTCAGATTGGGCGCCCGTGCGCAGCCCAGCGACGACGTCGCCGTCCGAGCGAGCAAGCGCCCATTGCAAAGCCCCGGCGACGTTTGGATCAGATTCGGACAGGGACCGCTCTGACCAGCAGATCCACTGGGGGCGCCACGTCCGCCGGCCAGGACAGCACGGCCTGCTGCCTGCGGGAGGCGCTGGTCGAGCTCAGACCCCGAACGAGTTTGACGATGCGCACGGCTTCCTGCCAATCGGCGGGCCTGGATGCCGCAATCGCTCGGAGCCGGTCGAGCAGTTCGCGTTCTCGGTCCAGGCGTTCCTCCGTCTGACGAATGAGGTCCTCGACCAGGGCGGCCGGCGCGCGACCGGGGTCCTCTAGAATGCGCCTAATCTGCTGCGAGCGTGAGCCCCAGAGAACGGAGGGTCTTCACCTGAAGAATCGTCCGCGTCGTCGTCCGGAAGTCCCGATAGCCGCCGATGGTGCGGCCCGTCGGTCGCACCAGGCCCATGCGTCGTAGTGTCGAAGCATCCGAACACTGACGCCGGTATAGCGGGCCACATCGCCGATCAGCAATCCGCGCCCTCCTGAAACCGTCTCGCCTCAGCGGCGGCGCCTTCCGCATTCTCCGCCGCGCCCTGCGGCCTCTTCGCCTCGGCTTCGGCCGCCGGCACGGCGTCGGGCCACGCCGCCGGCATCCAAGGCAACTGTGCGTTTGGCCTTTTCAATCGCCGCGTCGAAGCCGAGCTCTGGGTCCAGGGGAAGCGACTCCGTGGCGCGGGCGTGGGCCGCCTTCGCGGGATTCGGGCTTTCAGCTGCCCTGTCCAGAGCGGACTCAACGGCGTCGCCGAGGCCGATCAGCGCCCGGCTCAGACTCAGCTGGACGTCGCGGTCCCCGCGGCCAAGCTGGCTCGCCAGTTCCTCACCCAAAGCCTTCTTCTCGCCCTCGGGCACAAGGGCGACGGCGCAGCGCCACGCTGTCCGGGCCAGTTCATCATCGGAATCGCGCAGCATGTCGCGGGTAATCCAACCCCAGGCGCTCTTGTCCCCGATCTTCGAAAGGGTATGCAACGCCTGGCTGCGGGCCTGTCGGCATTCGGAGCCCAGCTCTCTACGGAGCCGGGGCAAAACTGCCTCCGACGGCAGGCGGGTCAGCGCCCAGGACAGCATGTCTCGCACAAAGAAATCCGGTTCGACCGCGCAACGTTCGACGAGCGTCTCCAGCCACTCGGGTTCGGCGCTCGAGCCCGCCGCCAAGGCTGCCTTCAGCCGAGTCGAAGAGTTCGACGCGCTCAAAGCCTCCGCTAGACGGGCTTCTCGCTGGGGCGCCTCTCGAGACGGAGGAAAACGCGACGGCGCCGACGACGCCGGAGACTGTAGAGATGACTCGGACTGCGGAGATGGCTGAGACGGTAGGGATGCATTGGTCTTATTCGTCGAAGTACCTCCTCATCCCAAGGAAAGACCCTGTCACAGTGTCAGGGTCAAGCTCGACGAGGCGTCAGCCAAGCGCCAGCTGCGCATCAAGCCTCCTTCACGGCGGCCTCATGCTGGAGAATTCGGCATCGACCTCGGGATCTTCGGTGTATGTCATGCGGCTTACGACGAACGACACAAGGAGGTTGAGAAGGAAACCGGGGACTATCTCATACATCTTGTCTTTGAGGAAGTCGATATTCGCCCACACGAAAACGGTGACGGCGCCGGTAACGAGGCCCGCAAGAGCTCCCGTAGGCGTCAGCTTTCTCCAGTAGAGACAGAGAATGACGATCGGGCCGAAGGCCGCTCGAAACCTGCCCCAGGCAAACTCGACGAGCTGAAGTATCGCGGAATTTCGGTCTAGCGCCATTATTGCTGCAACAACCGTGACGCCAAGAACGCTGAGGCGGCTGAGAACGAGGAGATTCTTAGCCGAGACCTTGCGTCCCACGAGGGAATAGAGATCTTCGACCAAGGCCGAAGCGCAGACGATCATCTGGCTCGACATCGTCGACATGATGGCCGCGAGAACCGCAGCAAGCACGAGCCCGGCAACGAATGGATGGAAGAAGATGCGGCTCATAACGAGGAAGACCTCTCGGATTCCCCTTTTTCGAGTTTGATCTCGGGTCTCCCCGCAAAACAGCCGATCCGATGAGCGCCGTGAAAATCGCTCCCGCGCGCTCAGAACCATCCAGCCAAGGCTGATCCGGCGAGCCGCTCTTAGCCTCACCGGGAGTTCGCAGCACATGAACGGACGATGATGTGCGGCTGGCCGAAAATAACCCAGACCCCAGGCAGCCGTGGATATGGTCGCAACAATCCACAGGGAAGGCGTTGTCAGAAAAACCTGAGAAGAGATTGAAAGCCTCGGGTTTGACGTTGGTGATCCGATCCGTCGCCTCACCCCAACCGCCGAGTTCGATCACGGTCACGATCGGCACGGCGATGAGAGCGGCGAGCATGAGGAGGCCCTGGGCGACGTCGGTCAGAGTAGCCCCGAGAAAACCACCGAAAAGCGTGTGCAAGAGCGTAATGACGGCCACGACGGCCATTCCGATGAAGTAGTTCCAGCCGAAAGAGCTGACGAAGAATTTCTCCTGCGGCAGACCATCCCGAGGAAACATAGAACGTGAAGAAGACGAGAATGACGAGCGCGGCGACGATTCGCAGTTGACGTGAGTTTCGCTTTGAGCCGCTTGGCGAAGAAGCTGGGGATCGTGATGGCGTTGTCCGCAACCTCCGAGTAGGCACGCAGACGTGGCGCGATGAGCCACCAATTGAACCAGGCTCCAACGATAAGCCCTATGGCTATCCATGCCTTCGAGAGCCCGGCAGCGTAAATTGCCCCCGGCAATCCCATGAGAGCTAACCGGACATGTCGCGCCGCATTGGCAGACAAAGCCGCGATTCCGGGAGAAAGCTGGCGCTCCGCAAGCATGTCAACCGTCCACATTCGCGGTTCGGCGATAGGCGTAATAGCCAATGCCCAGCATGACTGCGAAATAAAGAACGATCGCCAGCAACTGATAGGTGTCGGCGGACATTTCAGTCCCTTCCTTTTGGAGACTGAATGGGGACCAGACTACTGGAATTCTTCAGGTTCATGTCAAATTTGACAAAAATTCGGTAAAGGATATAACGCAGTCTTCTTATTAAGATAGTGCATTTTCTGTAGTTGATGGAGTTTACATGAAGTTTATTCGATAGATTCTCGTTACAGTCTGTAGGTGTTCAGGTATCAGACTGCCTCAATGTCCCCAACCTTGTGAGCCGCATAATTGTGCGCGCTGAAAGCCCCACTAGTGGGCTTATTTTCGACCCGACAGCCGATGGCTTCTTGGCATTCGTCTTCGCTTTGGCCTCTGGCTTTTACGGGGAAAAAGCCTTCGCGGTCGCATGAAAGCCCTGAAGATGAAAACAGAAGGTGCGGGTGCGCGAGCGCCGGTTGTTCAGCATCCGCGCACCCGGCACCAACGTCAGGCCGCTCTCCTATCCGCAGCGCTCCATGACGATCTCCCGGACCCTGGCGGCGTTCGCCTTGCCGCCGGTCGCTTTCATCACCGCACCGACGGTGCTCCAGCTGCCTGGACCTTACCGCCGCGGATCTTCTCCGCGACATCAGGGTTCGCTACCAGAGCCTCATCAACGGCGGCAACGAGGGCGCCGTCGTCGCTGACGACCTCGAGTCCGCGCGCTGAAACAACCTCGAACGGCGTCTCCTTCGCCCGCGAGCACCCCTCGAGCACCTGACGGGCGGAGCTTGTCCGTAAGCTTGCCATCGCGAACCAGGCCATCAAGCTCAGCAATATCCGAGGGGGTCACGGGGACGTCCCTGAGCTCCAGCTCGTTTTCCTTGGCATAGCGGGAAATATCACCCATCCACCACTTTCGTGCGCCCGCGACTGGCCCCTGCGGCCACAGTCGACTCCGACGAGGATCAACGGCGTCCGCATTGACCAGATCCCGCAGCTCTTCATCCGAAAGCTCCCATTCGACCTTCACACGCCGTCTCTTGGCTGACGGAAGCTCGGGCATCCGCGCTCTCAGATCCTCCACCCAGATAGGATCGGAGCGAGAGGAACGAGGTCCGGCTCAGGGAAATAACGGTAATCTTCGGCATCTGATTTCACGCGTCCCGCCGACGTCGTCCCGTCGCCTTCGTGATAATGGCGAGTCTCTTGAACCACCGTTTGGCCCGCCGCCAGGATCGCTGCCTGACGGCAAATCTCGTACCGGACAGCATTCTCGATGCCTCTGAAAGAATTGACGTTCTTCGTTTTCCGTGCGGTGCCGAAGGGCGCATCAGGCCCTTCCCGCAGTGAAACGTTGACGTCGGCGCGGACATTGCCCCGCTCCATTCGAGCTTCGAAACGCCAGGGCTCTGAATATGTCGCGCAACGAACGCACGTAGGCGGCGGCGATCTGCGAGCCTTGCCTCCCACGCCGGTGGCCGGGTGAGAGACGATCTCCACGAGAGGCACACCCGCCCTGTTGTAATCGACGAGGGAGTAATCCGCGCCTTGAATTCTGCCCTCGGCCCCGCCCACGTGAGTATTCTTACCGGCGTCTTCCTCCATGTGAGCGCGCTCGATCGGAAAACGATACGTCGCGCCGTCGGGGAAGATCGATGTCCAGATGCCCCTCGTAGGCGATAGGTTCATCCGACTGAGACGTTTGGAAGGCCTTCGTCAGGTCGGGATAGAAGTAGTTCTTGCGGGCGAAACGGCACGAAGAGGCGATCGAGCAATTGAGGGCTAAGCCGATCTTGATCGCATATTCGACCGCTTTCGCATTGACGACGGGGAGCGAGGCCCGGCAGGCCCAATGACACAGGAGTGACGTGGGTGTTCGCCTCGCCGCCGAAGGCATTGGGGCGCCGTCAAACATCTTCGTATCCGTACCGAGTTCAACGTGGACCTCAAGCCCCTATAACGCGGGATCGAATCGGGCCACCGCCTCGTCGAAATCCATGAGTTCTTCCATCACTTTTCCTCCCAATCGGCCGCAGGGCAGCTCAGAGCAAGCGGTTCACCAAGCCCAGCCTCGATAGCGCCGGCGATGCGATACATCCGGTCATCCGCATGGGCGGGTGCGCCAGTACTGAAGCCCAACGGGCAGTCCCGCCCGCCAGGCCGGCGGGTATGGAGATTCTGAATTCCCGCCAAATTCGCGGGAATCGTGGTGATGTCGGACGCACATCGCCAGGGATCTTCGAGTTTCGATCCCAACTCCCACGCGGTCACGGGAGACGTCGGCGAGACGAGTACGTTGACCTCGCCGAAAGCGGCGTCGAAAATCTCGTTGAACGAGGGTGCGCACCTTTTGGGCGCTGCCGTAATACGCGTCGTAGTACCCCGACGAAAAGAACGTGTGTTCCCCAAGATGATGCGGCGCTTGACCTCCGGGCCGAAAAACCGGCGCCTGCGGTGGCGCCATGACGGTTTCGGCCGTCACGGCCCATCTTCCGGCTCGACGCGAATGCCGCTATCGCATGCCGTCGAATCTGGCCAAATTGGAAGAAACCTCCGCAGGCATGATGATGGTAGTAGGCCCCGAGCGCATACTCGGGAGAGGGGCACGAGACCTCAACCACTTCGGCGCCCGGTTCACGAATCTTTTCCAACGCAAGCTTTCGAAAGCGATGCGGGACGCCTCCTGCAGCCCTCGCCGCGAAGCTGCTCGATCACGCCCACGCGCACGCCCTCCAACGGCCCATCGGCCGAGCGCCGCCTCAAAGCAATCTTTTCGAAAGGCGGAACCGGAGCGTCCAGCGACGTCGAATCGTGGGGATCGTGCCCGCCGACCAACTCTGAAGAGCAGCGGCGTCGGCTGACATTTCTGGCAAAGGGCCAATTTGGTCCAGCGAGGATGCCATTGCCACAAGCCCGTAGCGCGAGACCCGCCATACGTGGGCTTGGCGACGGTGCCCGTTACGGCAGCCGGCTGACGAATCGAGCCTCCCCGTGTCTCGAACCGAGCGCCCAGGAACCATGAAAGCGGAAACGGCTGCGGCCGACCCGCCGGACGATCCTCCGGTATCCTCGTGATATCCCAGGATTGCGTGTTTGACCGTAAGCCGAATGCTCGGTCAGACGATCCCATCGCGAATTCGTCCATATTCGTCTTGCCGACAATCGGCAGTCCGCCTCACGCAACTTTTGCGACGACGGTCGCATCGTAAGGGGAAGCCAGCCTTCCAGTATCTTCGACGCGCACGTGGTCGGGCTTTGCCGCGGGTGACCATATTGTCTTTTGACCGCAATCGGGACACCGGCAAAACGGTGCAGTTCCTCGCCGGCAGCGCGCTTAGAGTCGACTTCGCGCGCGGTGGCGAGTGCGCCCCTCGTCATCGACCGAAAGGAAGCGCCCACGCGCGAATCGATGGCGTGATGCGATCGAGGCAGGCTTGCGTCAGTTCGACCGACGTCACCTCTCCGGCCCGAAGCTTTGCAGCCATCTCCGCGGCGGAGAGCCTCGAGGTTGCTGTTCATCATTCCTCCCCAGTATCTGCGGGACGAGAATTTTCATCTCGGAGGCGGGAGGAGGCAAGGACCTCGTCGCGGTCCAGGGTGGGGACGACGACGTCGGCACGCATGACGTTGGTCAGCGCTATCGGGTGGCTCGTCGCGGAACGTCCGGTGGCGACCTCGGAAACCTTGGCTACGGCGGAGGAATCACGTCGAGCTCCCCGGCCATCCGCTCGATTTTCGCCTCGGAAAGGCGAATGCGAGCCGCCGGCTATGACGTGCGACCCGTCGTCAACTGAAAGACGACAGATGCTCTCAATGGTACGCGGTATCGCGGAAGAAGCGCGCCCGGAGAGCGTCCAGGGCACCGTTGCGCGGCGTTTGCGATGCAAAACGACATCTCCTCTACAGTGGGGATTCATGCGAAAATTCCGCCCGCCAGCACCACGTCCTTTCTGGCCGCCAAGTGGCAGGGCCTCTCTTTGCGTACCGCTGCGTCGCCCAGGCAGCCGCAATCACTGACGGTCAGCGTCATCGATGCACGCGCAAGCGCTGCGCACCGGACGCTTTCCGCACCTCCCGCCCTCAAAATGCCCAGGTCGGACCCAATTCGATGACCATTTTCACCTACGGCCGTGAAGCCTCTATGGACGCCATGCTTTCCGCCGATATCCGGGCAGCCAAAGATCGCATGAATGGTTCATCGTCGCGCCGACGAAACGGGAGGAGTTCCGCGACGCCCTCATCGATGCGGCCAGACGCGAGTCGATACTCTACGTGATCGCGGACACCTCGAAACGCTACCAAGATCCCGTTTCCGCCATCTTCCAAAGATGGAGCATCTGCATTGGCTTCTCTTTCCCTTCGTCCGTCCCGGCTTTGTTCAACGGCCGCGCGCGCGACACAAAGGGCGATCACCGCAAGATCATGACCGCTCGAGCAAGCGAATCGGCATGTGGGCGGATATAACGATTGGCACTCTACGCTCACGAATGGCGGGACACCCACGTGAGGATCGAAGGCCCGGCAGCCTGGGAGTCGCTGACGACGCCTTTATCGACATGTGAATGATTACCGCAAAAACATCATCCTCCACTTCCTGGACGGCGGCGTGCACCGACTGGGATGCGACGGTGCGCGCCGTCATCAACACGCGCATTGAACGTGCTTTCCGATCAGCGCTCTGGCATGGACGCCATCAACAGGTCGGCTCTGCGGTGTGGATAACGCATGGGATATTTCTGCCACCGAAGAGTCCCATGCTCATCGCATTCGACGAACGCGCGCTCGGCGCGGCGTCGACGCGCGTGCTCATCCCCGAAGATTCCCGCACCGCCACGTCGGCGATTGGGCGGGGCGCCCCCACTATGAGCGCCCTGCGGTCGGGCGTACGGATTCTTTCTATGAAGAGTGCCATGGTCCACGCCAAGACGCATGACCGCCGACGGACGCTGGTCCATCACCGTGGAACCGCCAATATCGACAGGCCCGTCCGCGGCATACTCGGAGATCAATATCGAAGTGTTCGGACGCGGGCTTTGCTGCCGCAATGGAGCGCGTCGAAGTCGATCTTGGCTACACTGAGTTGACCCTCGATCACGGCAGTCACGCGTGCAGGAGTGGACCGAACACTGAGACAATCCCCACGCCTGCTCGCTCCTCCTTTGAGGCTCTGATCTCGCTGATCCTGAGCTCGTCATGGTTTCTGGCTCGCAAAAGGGCGACGCGGCGTTGACTTTGGAGAAGCCCCCACCCGGCGCGCGCGGTGTTTCGCCAGCCGGACGGATGACGGTCGTGGCCTACGGGCGAGGCAGACCAGGCCGCAGGCACCGCAGACTTCAGGCTGTCGAGCGTCGTTTCCTCCCTAGGATTTTCCTGCCGAAGCTCGCCCGCGCGCAAGAGCTCGTCGAACTCCTTCCTCGTCAGCTAGCGGGATCGCCCAGTGCGTCGCCGGCTTTTGGCCGCCTTTTGAACCCGCATCTGCCCCCGCCACGACCGTCGTCGTCTTCGACACACTCCCGGCAGCTCCGCCCTCCGCGAGATTCGATGGCTTCTTTGGACCGAATCGCGCATGTACGTGAGCGTTGCCTGGTGGCGATTATCGTCATTCCCGCAAGAGTTTGCGGGAATCTCTTCGCGCGCGGTTTCCTCCCGTGAAGACAACGCCGCCGGCTTCCCTCCCGTGGCGTCGACGATATCCGCGCGCCAGGGAACATCGAACCATTCGAGGAAATCGACCGGGCCATGAGCTGGGCCAACGCCGTCGATACTCCGACATCTCTTCGAGAGAAGCCGCACGGGCCGCATCCAACGAACCGAATGTCGCAGCGATCGCTTTCGCTGCAGTGGGGCCCACGTGGCGGATCGACAACGCCACAACTCTGCGCCACAGCTCTTCGTTCAGCATCGTGCTGCATCGCTCGGCCACGAGCTGTAGCCTCATCATTCGTGCCCGGTTGCGAAGGCGATACCAATCAGCCGGAGCCCTTCTTCGGGCGTCGCCACTGGGTTTGGTCCACGCCGCTCGAATCAGGCGATAATCGGTCGGTTCTGCCTTTTGACCCTGGACCCTCCCGCCATATCCACACTCGCGCACGCCTCGCGGTGAGCTGGAAACAGCCCCCGCCTCCGAAGACAGAACGCGCTGCGCAGGAACGCCAAACCCCTCTTGAATCTCGGGATCGACGATATGCTCGGAATCGATGATCGCCCCGTCGTGATCGACAACGTTAAGTTCGCGCAGCTGTCGCGGGAAAGCTGACCACGCGGGACTCGCCCGTCTTCACCTTCGATATGAAGTTTGCGCCCTCCGCAGCCATAAGCGCATCCGGCGGCGGCGTTCAGGGTCGGTCAGCTGGCAGTGCCGTTTCGTCTCCGAGCGCTTGACGTCATGGCGCTGCAGTACGGCCGCCGATGTAGGCGATTCCGCCTCGGCCAATTGCGCGCGCACCGAGCGCGTTGGGGCAGCGTATGTCGACGTCGCCATCCTTGGCGGGAGCCAACCCGGTGCCGCAAGCAGGGCATCGGGACGGCATCGTCCATTTCCGCTCGTTCCATCACCGCGCAATGCGAGAACGGGGCCGAGCACTTCCCGGGAATGATGTCACCCGCTTTGCGCACGACGACGACGTCGCCGGACGAGCACGCCTTTTCGCGCGACTTCCGCGCTGTCGCGGTGGCTTGCGCCACCGGGACCCGGGCCACAGTCGCGTTCCATGACCGCGAAAGGCGTGACCTCCGCCAGTGCGCTGCACTTTGAACCCCGATGTCGGAGCGTGACTTTTGCCCGCACCTCTTCCGGCGGGTACTTGTAGGCGACGTGGCCCATCTGGGCACGCGCGATGTGTCACCCAGATCCTCTTTGTTCCGCACGCGAATCGATCTTTGAAGCGACGGCGCCGTCAATGCCGCCGTGGATAAGATCGAATCGAGCATCTGCGTATTCACGTTTGATGAACCTCGACGTCATCCCAACAGGCGACCAGCCGCGTAGGGAGAGACGCGTATGCCCCAGGAGTCGAAGAGCTCATACAGCTCCCCGCTGGCTTTGCCAGTTTCTGCAACACAGGAGGAGCTGACTCAACGCGGCCCAGTCGTTGTGCGTACTGAAGGCCAAGGGCGCCCTGCCGTGACTTCGGCCTTGCTGCTGGAGTGATCCGCGCGGCATAGCAGTTGGCAAACCTTGAGTCCCGCTTTCTTTCGCCTGGCGTTGGAAGGCCTCGAACTGCGCTGCAAATGAATGAAGATTTCGCCGCGAATCTCGACGACGTCGGGGAAACCGCAAAGAAGCCATAGATAGCGGACGCCGGCGATCGTGCGGACATTGGCCGTGACGTCCTCGCCTGTGACGCCATCGCCGCGGGTCGCGGGCAACAGCCAAGTTCTCCGCCAACATACCTGGAGGTTGACGGGCCAAACCGTCGATCTTCACTTCGGCGGTGCAGGCGGTTGAGCCTGCCGTCCTCGCGTACACTCTCCCGCGCAGGGTCCGCACAAGCGTGAAAAACGTCTTGCAGCGAGTAGAGCCGTTCGAGGTGATTGACATTCGCGAAGCCCGCAGTGCTCGCGCTCCCACGCTGCGCGCGGGGAAGAACCGACGGCCGGTTCGGGGTGTTCCGCCTCTAAAGTCCGCATTTCGCGGACGAGCCGATCGTAATGCTCATCGGTGAAAATCGGCTCGTCCCCGGAATGGCGGGCCGTCTGCGCTGAAGCAACCAAGGGCGCCAACTCGTTCCCAACGCTCGCGGGCGTCATCCAACGTCGTAGTCACTCCACCATTGTCCCGCATGCACCGCGGGCCGGAGACCACAACTCCGGCATAGCCTCACCAGCTTCATCAACGACCTCGTCTCGAGGGCCTGCCACCGGCGGCCGCAGAGCTCATCCCGGCGCGGGGCCGCCCATCCTTCCAAAGGATCGCGTATAAACATATGAAACATGGTGCACGCCACTATATGGGCTTTCCTCGGCTAATTACTCGTGCTTTCACATGCGAATCCCAGATGTGCGATCAGATAACACGCCTCCCTCCTCCATCCGTAGGCGTATTTTTCTCTACCTGACCGTATCCTTGTACCCTATGGCACAGGTGTGGCGTGGCTATGTGACGTTCAAAGGGGTTAGCCCCATCGACGTCGTATCCGCGTTACTCGATCGGGCTCTTCTTCTGGTTTCAGCCCACGCCATTCCTCATTCCTTTCACCCAGCTGCCGATCGAGCGGGAGGGAATCAACTGGTTTTCTCAATCTTCTCATCGGAGTTGGCCTACGCCGTTCCAATGGCTTTCAGGCGCACCCATCCCGTGCCGAGCGCACTGACGATTCTCTGCGGCGCGGGAGTCCATCTCCTGCTGGAGCCGGCCAGCTCACCCCTCGCCGATTTCGCCGTCGTGGCTGCCGTCTACGCCGTGACCGTCTACGGACCCGATGTGGGCCCACCGCCTGGTCCTTGTTTTCACGCTTTTGGGCTCCTTGCTTCATCGCAATACCCACGCTGACCATGGGCGGGGCGATACGCGAACGACTGGGCGACGTGGGGTCCCGTTCCCTGGGAATCGTCACCTATATCATGGCCGTGGTACCCTCGCCGTCTACGGCCTGGCCCTCGCCAGACGGTCGCTACTGGCTAGATGCTCTCGCTCATGAAGCATCGCCAGCGACGCGCAGGCCGCCGCGAAAACCGAGAGAGAACTCGCCATCCTCGAGGAACGCTCGCGCATCGCCCGAAATGCACGACATCGTCGCGCACACGCTCTCGGTGGTGATCGCCCAGCCGACGGCGGACGCTATGCGGCCACGAAAGACCCTCGAAGCCTCCAGCACGCGCTCTCGCCACGATTTCCGACATGGCGCGGGAGACGCCTCGAGGACATCCGGTCGATCATCGGCGTTCTGCGAGAATCCGAAGGCGACGAGACAGCCGACTCTCCCGCAGCCCATCGAGCGCGACCTGGAAGCGCTCGTGCGCAACGTTCGCGATTCCGGGCGTCAAGGTTTCCTTCGTCCGCACGGCCAATCGCAGCACGCTTCCGTGGGCGTCGGCAAACGCTGTTTACCGCATCTGCCAGGAAGCCATCACCAACTCTCTCAAGCACGCCGGACCGACGCCTCAGATCACGGTGCTGCTTCAAACCACCGATGCCGCCCTGCTCTTGCAAGTCGACGACGACGGCCGCGGCGCTGCGGCGCCAAGCGACGGAAAGGGCCACGGCCTCATCGGGATGTCCGAGCGCGCCTCGGCATTCGGCGGAAGCGTCACATCCGGTCCCACGCCCCGGAGGCGGCTTCCGCGTCCTCGCATCCATTCCGATTCCTCACCTCGACAACAGCACTAGGAGTGAACATGACTGAGGTACCTCAAATCCGCGTGGGTCTCGTCGACGATCAGGCCCTCGTCAGGACGGGTTTCGCCATGGTGATCGATTCCCAGGACGACATGAAAGTGGTCCTGGAAGCGAGCAACGGCAAAATTGCCCTGGAACGCCCTGACGGTGGTTCCGGCCGACGTGATCCTCATGGACATCACGGATGCCCGTCATGGACGGGCTCGAAGCGACAGCGACGATCACGGCCAAGAGTTCGCACGGGCGTCTCCCCAAGATCCTCATCCTCACCACGTTCGAAGGAGGATACATCATGAGGGAGCAGTTCAGGCGGGGGCCTCCGGCTTCCTCGTCAAGGACGCACCGCCGGATCAAATGCTCAGAGGCGATCGGACGATCTACCGCAGCGACGCCGTCATCGGCCCCTCTTCAACCAAGAAACTGGTCGAGAAGCTGGCCAAAGAGGCAACCGCCATGCGGGCAACCGACCCCACATTCTCGACGGGCTGACCGAACGCGAGATCGAAGTCCTCAAAGCTCGTCGCGCAGGGGCAAACCAACGGCGAGATCGCGAGCACGCTGACGGTTGCCGGAAGCGACCATCAAGACCCACATCGGCCACATCTTCTACAAGCTGGGGAGCTCGCGACCGCGTTCAGGCCGTCGTCCTGGCTTGTAAAGCCGGCCTCGTTCGTCCGAGGCGATCTGCCGTGACTGATCATCCTCTCGACGTCGTCGCTGACGAAAGGTCTACGGGAATGGCCATCTGCCGTTCGCGCGTTGAGCGACGTCACCCTCGCCTTCGCGAGGGAGACGGTTCGACGTCGATTCTCGGGGCCTTCGGGCTCGGGAAAATCTGACCTTCCTCAATATCGTCGGTGGCTTGGACGCCCCGACGTCGGGAAGCGCGACGATCGCAGACATCGATCTCACGTCCGCCGACGAGGACGACGCTGGCCCGGATCCGTTCCGAATACGTCGGGCTTCGTCTTCCCGGGAGACAATCTCCTGCCCCATCAAACAGCCCGGCAGAACATCGAGCTTCCCGATGCGGCTGCGGGGCGAGAAAGGCCCGACCGAAGGCATGGTACTCGGCGGTGATCAGGACGATGGGAATTGTAGGCGTCATGGACGAGCATCCGGCCCGACCTTCCGCGGGCGATGCAGCAGCGCGTCGCCATCGCCCGGGCGCTCTTGGGGACGCCCCTGCGATCAGTCTGGCCGACGAGCCGACCCGCTCGCTCGACACGAGGACATCGCTCGAAATCCTCGAATTGCTTCGCCTTTGTGTCAGAGAGTTCGGCCAAACCGTTCTCATGTCACACAAGATCTGGCGGAGGGCTGCGCTGGCCGAACGGGTGGTTCTCTTTTTCCGACGGCAGCAGTGGCCGGCGAGATCTCCGATCCCACCCTGCATCCGTTCTCACGGCCCCTAGAGGCACTCAGATCTTCGTTCGGGGCCCGGATGATGGAACAGCTCATCGGCTCGATCCTCGCCAACCGTTTGAGGTATTTTTCTGGCGGCGCTTGCCGTGGCTGTCGCGAGCGCTTTCACGGTCGTGAGTTTGACTCTGGCAGACCACACGGATACCGCGTTGAGGGGGTCTCGCACCGCCAACTTCGGGCGCGCGCAAAGCGGCGGTCAAGATCGCGGACGCCTCCGACGGGCGCGACGCCGCACAGGCTGTCGAACGCCTCGATTCCGTGAGCAAAGCGTCGCGAACAAACCCACCGAGCCGCGATCACGAGGACAACCGGTTCCACTCAGCTATCGGTCTCCGCCGCGCCGAGACGGCGATTTCGCCTTCTACAGGCTGACCGAGGAAGCATGCCGCGGCTGACCAATGAAATCGCCGTGAGCGAGAAAACCGCCAAGTCCAGAGATTTGAGCGTCGGCGACACGATGACGGTCACGGTCTACTACACGACCTCCGATTCGGCCGATCCTCAGTCCTTTTCCATCGGCATGCGTGTGACGAGATCTACCGGCAACTCCACCGGCCCCGCGTCGGCCACCAGCGTTTTTCACCGGATACATCACACCCGAAGCCGCCAAAGAATGGCGCAACCGCGAGGGGCGAGACTCGACGGACGCCGATACGACCATCTACACCATCGGCGCCGCCGGGCATTCCGATGCCGAGATGCTGGCGGAGCTCTCCTCGATACCGGGAGCTTCACGTCCAGTCTCGGCTCGACGAAACGAGGAAGAGAGCCAGAGGACAAGCTCGCGCGAGCCGGCTCCGGAGCAATCGCCGCTATGTCGGCCTTCGCCCTCTTTTCCCTCAGCGTTGGCGGGCGCGGCGTCATGGAGCGCCTTCCGAGCGGTGAGCGCCTCCGGCGGCGTCAACCGGCCCTGCTCAAGGCCTTGGCGCCTCGTCTCGGCGCGTACACCGCTTGATTTTGACCGAAGCGGTCGTCGTCGGCGCCTTGGCGTCAGCCGGCGGAGTCGCCCTGCGGTATGAGTTTGGCGAAGCTCATACCGAGCGTTGTCGTCGACAACCCGTCCACGGCGCTCCTTCCCACGAATATTGAAACGAATCCGTTCAATCGGTCCTGCTCGCGCTGGCGGCCGGAACTCTCGTCACGTTCGCAGCGGCTGTTCCTTTTGCCCTGCGCTCGCACGAAATCGCCGTTGGAGGCCATTGCCGATTCACCTCATCCTTCGACTTCCGGCGAGAGAAGAATTCGACCGCGCCACCGCGTACGGACTGGTCGCTGGGGGCGCCGCAATCGCTACCGTCGGGGCCTTCCTTCCCGAGGCGGGCTCTGGCATAGCAGGCGTGGGGGCCTGTTTCGTCGCCATCGGCTGCAATGTCGATATTCAGCGGAATCGTGGCTCTGGCTCCTTCGATCTCGCATTTGCTCGGAATTCCCCTCGCCCTCTTTATCGGAAGGCGTTTAAGACGGGCAGGAGGAGCATCGCTTCGGCATTCAGGACATCTCGAACCGGGCGAATCCGGGCGCACAATCATCGTCGCCTTCTTCGTCTCGACCTGCCTCGCTCTTCTTCGGTATCGCCGTCATCGTCGAGGCCGCTCAGGCCAACGTTTACAGCGCCCCTCGACACCTCGTTCTCCTACGACGTCGAAGTTCGTCAGGAGAGCTCGTCGACAGACGGAGTGGGCGGGCAGATCACCGCTCGCGGCGCAAGGCGGCAGCGGCGAACTCGAATGTCGCGGCGGTTGCGCCGGTTTACGAAAACCACTGCCGATTCGGACATTGGCAAGCTCAAGCTTGTTGCGCTGGATCCGGCGCGAGCTTCGTCTTTCGATCAAGGGGACAATTCGCGCTCCGCGATCTCAAAGACCGGACGAATCACCCTTCCGGAGATCGAAGCGAAGCGTTGGTGAATCAGAAGAGTCTCGTATTGACGGGCCGGAACGGCAAGTCCATCACGCTCTCCGTTTCCTTCGGCGACGTCGCCTCGCCGACGATTTCGCTTTCGGATATGCGTAAAGTCGACGATGCCGGAGGCCCCACCGCTTTGTGGCTGAAGACGGAAGACGGTAAGCCGACGATTGAGGCGGTTCAGTCCATCAGGCACGATGTCGACGAGGGCAAGCGGAGATGCCCTGCCGACCGTCACCTCGGCGCCTCTGCGGCAACGTGTCGCCTATGGCACCGCGGCGGACTCTATCGCGAGGCATCTCTTCTTCGCGCTCGCCGGTTTGTCGGCGTGTCCGCCCTCGGCGCATCGACCGCGATCGCGCGGTCGATCAGGCAGATGGCGCGAATCGAAAAATCCTTCGCGCAGCGGGCGAATCCGCCTCTTCGGTGCGACGGGACGTGACAATCTACGAGTTTTCTCTCGCGTCCTCAGGCATCCTGCTCGGGAGCGCCCTCGGCGTCGTCGTTTCCCTTGGCTTGTGTGCCGGTTTCTTCTCGCGCATTATGGATGGAACCCAAATTGGCGTCCCCATTAAGGGCCTCGTAACCATGCTCGCAGCCGGGATCGCCACGACAGCAATAGTGATTTATTTCACTTTAAAGACGTTAACCGGGAGACATTTTGGCCCATTCCGTATGGCTACATGGGGCAAGCTTCAACTCACGCGAATAAGGAAGGCCGAACATCACGAAAAAGGTCTTTACGTGAACGCTGAAACCTGCCACCCTTATTAACTGCACGCATCACGCACAGCGTGCTAGTACAAGAAGGAGACACATCAATGGATTGGCGTCACCGGGCTGCCTGCCTCACGGAGGACCCGGAGCTGTTTTTTCCCATAGGCAATTCAGGCCCGGCCATCGCGCAGGTCGAGCAGGCTAAGCGCGTTTGCAATCGCTGTGCCGTGCAGGACATCTGCCTGAAATGGGCGCTGGACACCGGTCAGGATGCCGGCGTATGGGGCGGCCTATCGGAAGAAGAGCGCCGCTCGCTCAAGCGCAGAACGGCACGCGCACGCCGTTCGAGCTTGGCCTAGTCGGCGCAAGCGGACGGCACCCAAAAGGGGCACGCCGGTTTTCCGTCGCAACAGCCCATCATCCGTTCCACTAACCGGCAATCGCCGGACAATAGAAGAAATACGCGGATGCGGGCGGGTTTGCTCACTCGCCCGCACGTACTCGTGTTTGCGTACGAAACGGCACGTTTCTCCACATTCTCACCAATGTGACACGTGCCCGACGGTACTTTGACGACACCCGGCCCAATTTCGCGGCGCTTCGGCCCGGGTTCGCAGTACTCTGCCTGGTGCGCGGCATTTCGACCCCAGCTTGAAGCAGCTCGCTTCTATCTGCCGACAAATGCTTCAATATGCACCCGAGTGCCGCCGCCACTGCGCTTTGCGCCACCGAATCGAGCCCCGGAGTTCCGCCTCGACCAAGGTCTTGACAATCTTGGTCCTGAGCCCCTTTCCGGGCCTTGACCGGCAATCCTGACGCCGTCATCCTCGACGTCGATCGTCAGGTGTTCTGCCGTCCCTCAGCGCCGTGACCTCAATGTGCCCGCCATTGATCAACCGTGTTCGACGGCATTGATACCAGTTCGGTCAGCACCACGGCGAGTGACGTCGTCTTCGTCGCATCGATCTTCCCGAAATCCCCCGGAAAGATGCGTAGTGACGGAAACGCTCAGGGTCGCGACGTCGCGCGCTAAGTTGAGCAGCGGGCTGACTATTTCGGCGAAGTCAACATTCTCTTCGACGGTTTTGGAAAGCGTTTGCGGACGAGCGCTATCGTCGCGACTCTTCGCTGGGCATTCGAGCGCCTGCCGAGTTTCCTTTGTTCGCCCCCGCGCTTCGAGCTTGCATTCGCAAAAGAGCGGACACCGTTTGAAGGTTGTTTTTCACGCGATGGTTGATTTCGCGAATGGTGGCGTCTTTCGTCAGCAGCTCCAGTTCACGATGACGCACTTCCGTGACATCGCGGCACAGAAGAATGCCCCCAGCTTCTCGCCCTCGTCGGTCAGCGGCACCGCTCGCAGCGAAAGGATGACGCCGTGCGCCCCGACTTCCGCCAGCCAGGCGCGCGCCCCATGATGACGACGGGAAGCGCCTCGTCCACGACCGTGTGATCTTCGATGACATCCGTGATGACCTCCGCGAGAACGCTGCCGACGATGGGGCCGGTATGCCGAGACGATGGTAGTTGGAGACGGCATTCGGGCTGGCATAGAGAACGACTCGGGATCCAGGTGGACGAAGCCATCGGTAACGCGGGGGCGTGCCGTGCCTGTACCCGGTGGGGCGTCCGTCGAAAGGAAACTCCGCCCGTCGTCACCATGTGAACGAGCTGGGAGGAAATGGTCGAGATAGCCTTCGTCGTCAGCGCAGGCACCTGACGGGTACGATGTCCAGGGCATCAGCCTCCGTAATGCACATGGCCGCGATGACCTTCCTCCTCGGCGAACGGGAACGGATCCTAAGGGTGAATCCTCTGCGTTGAATCATTCGCTCGACGCCGTCGCCAATGACCTGTCGATAATTTCGACCAGGTACGGCTCGATCTCCCTCCGACGATGTCATTCTCGTAAAAAGGTGCTAGCTGTAGCGGGTCTGCACTGAGCCACCACCGTGGTATCCCCACCCACGTTCTGCAAGATGAGGAGAAGATCTGAAAACGACACATCCGCTATCGTCTGCCAATCCCCCACGAGCTGATGAACCCATTCCTGATCAGCCGTGGTGAGGTGGTGAGCGCGGCTGAGCATGTTTGAGAGAAGGCATGTGCCTTAGCCTATCGCGGTCATGCACAATAGAGGGCATGGATATCTCATACACACAAACGTAGCTAACGCAAGCCCGGATGCCGTCGCGCAGGCGCTTCTTTCATCCGAACTGGCAGCAAAACGCGCGGAAATGGCCCGCGTCGACGATTACACGCACACCATCGATGGATCGACGGCCACCACCGTGGTGAACGTCCCCGCCGAGCGTCTTCCTCCAAAGCTCGAACCTTCGCCAGAAACGGGCAAAAGTGACGATCACTACTAGTCGCCTCAGGCAGCAATGTCACGTACACCGTCGACCACGGTCTGCCCGCCGAAGTGTCGGCGGCCTCGCACTTTCGGGTGACGCGACGACGACGGCGACCTTTCGGCCACTCTCAAAGGTTAAAGATCCCTCCTTGGCGGAAAGATCGAGAAGAGAGCCGCGGGAATGGTTGATCGTTTGCTTGCCAAAGACGCCAAGCTGAGTGAAGTCATCGCCGAACAGGGCTCGCGACAGTCAATCGCGCCTACGAGGATCTGCTAGCCGACGTCCTGGAGAACGGGGCGGAAAAAGGCGACCGCACGGGCACGGGGACTCTCTCCGTGTTCGGGCGGCAGATCAGCCATGACCTCGCCCAGGGTTTTCCCCGAATCACCACGAAATTCGTCGCCATGAAGGCGGTCAAAGGGGAGCTCTTTTGGTTTCTGTCGGGAGGCACCAACGTTCGATGGCTCCAGGGCGAGGAACAACGATCTCGGGACGAGTGGGCCGACGAGGCCGGCATGAGTTGGGGCCGGTCTACGGCTATCAATGGCGAAGCTGGCCCCACGCCCGATGGTCGCCATATCGATCGAGATTGAGCAGGTGCTCGGCGAGTTGCGGGCGCATCCCGATTCAGCGCCGACTGGTGGTCAGCGCTTGAATCCAGCCGACCTCGACAAAATGGCGCTTCAGCCATGCCACGCGATCGTTTCAATTCTACGTAGCCGATGGCAAGCTATCCTGCCAGCTTTATCAGCGCAGCGCCGATCTCTTTCTAGGGGTACCCTTCAATATTGCCTCCTATGCCCTGCTGACGCATATGATGGCTCAGCAGACGGGCTTAGATGTCGGCGATTTTTGTGTGGACGGCGGGATTGCCACATCTATCTCAAACGCACGTCGCTCAAGTGAAAGAACAATTTTCGCGCGAGGCCTCTACCCTTTCCCCACCCTGCGGTTAAACGAGGCCCCCGTCAATATTTGAGTATTCGATGATGACATTGACGCCTCGACAGGGTATCGGCACCACCCGAGCTCCAGGCCCCGGTGGCAGTACTGACGTCGGGATCCACGTGATGCTGGGGCCATCTGGGCACAGGGCGCGGTAGAGCCATCGGCACGGGCGGCGCTTTGCTTGGCGCGTCTTCCTGAGGACCTCGCGCGCTCTTTCGGCGGGTAACGTCTGGCCACCCCGTTATCATGGGGCGCAAAACATGGGATTCGTTGCCCGCAAGATTCCGACCGCTTCCCGGAAGAAGCAATATCGTCCTCTCGCAGTCCCTCCTTCGCGGCAGAAGGAGCCACGATCGCACGGTCTTTGGACGAGGCATGCGATCGTCTCGCAGTCGGCGGAGCTCGCATGGTCATTGGCGGCGCCGACATTTACGCCCAGAGCAGTCGAAATTGCCGGGATTCTGGTTGTCACCGACGTCGATATCAATGAAATCGACGGAGCTGATGCCTTCGCTCCTGAAATCGGCTCTCAATGGTATGGCAGCCAGTTTCCCCGAGCGAGGCTGGTTCGACTCGGGGAAACTGGCCTACCGTGTCACCGTCTATTCCCGTGACAACGCCGATATCACGGACGTCCTCCGGGCGGTTGCCGGCTGACTGGCCGGCCGTCGCAACGGCCTTTTCAGCTCACCGACTGCGGGCGCCGATCGATGAAAACGCCCTATTCCCTTTCAACGGTTCGCGTGAGCGGCGACGGAGCAAGAGCCTCCGCCGGCGATGCTGGCCGCGGCCGCCACCATGAGTGCGACGTCGTCCGCACCCCGTGTAGGCGAGAGTCTGCTTCTTGGGCTTCTCATCCGGCTGCGCTTTGACGCTGGGGTGAGCCTTCACACTCGGCTCGCCACCGACGGCGATCGTCGGTTTGTGGGCGGGCGTCGTCACTGCCGGAGCGGCAGGAGACGACGGCGAGTAGGCAGCCGCAGGCGCCGACGGGCAGGCGCGGCTTCGCCGGAACGGGGAAGGCTTGACCGAAGGAACCGGCTGGCCCGGGACAGAAGGCTTGACCGAAGGAACCGGCTTGGCCGGAACGGAAGGCTTGACCGAAGGCGTGACATTCGGAGCTGGCGTGACGGGCGCCGGCGTGGACGGCGCGGGAGCTGGCGTGAATGAGTACGTGACTACCGCGGAGTGGCGATGCCGTAGCCGATCGTCACCTTTGCCTCCCCAACTTTCCCGGCAATTCCAGTGATCTTACGGGATGCGTGATCGTAAGACAGGCCCTTGGGAAGCCGGTTGCCGGATCGCACTGCCTCGCCCTCGCAGGTAAACGTGGGAACGTCGGGGTTGGCTTTCAACGGATCGACGATCGTGACCTTGACAGGGGTCGCCTCCTGAGAGACCATCCGCTGACCGACGGCGGATTGCGCGGTGATCGAGGGCGCGCAGCGCACGGTCTCTTTCGCCGGTGAATGCGCGATACCCCGAGGATTCGCCGGATCATAGAAGACCTGCCCCGCTTCGAGGTAGGAACTCAAGGAGCCCCTGACGGTGTAGGCGTGTCCATCATCAGCCTTGAAGGCCCCCGTTGTGCGCGCGGTCCATTCGAAGCCCGTCCCGGTAAGCTTGGCAGCCTTAGGAATCTGGACGGCTGATCGTCTTCCTCGCGGCGTCATAGACCCGGCCGGCGGCGCGAAGTGCGCCGATTTGACCACTCGCCTAGCCGCCTCTTGGCGAGCTCTGCTCGACGGGAACCAGACTTCCTCGACGTACGCCATCTTGGGATCCGAAACATCCATCGTTAACTTGATGTTGTTCATGGGAATTGCCGTCGCATAGAAGACCCGCCAGTGAATGAGGGTCTTGTCGTGCTGGTCTTCCCAATGCTCAACCGAGTACCAGGCATTCGCATTCCACATCGTGTTGTTGTGGGTGAAGCCGTGGTTCGACGTCGGATTCGGCGAATCATGATCCTGCGTGGATTGCGCCCGTGTTGACGCGGCAGTTGTTGTTGGACAGTGTGAAGTGGGGCTGACTCTTCGACGTCGAAGAATCGCCCCGGACCCGACTTCGCCTCATTTGGAATTGAATAGGCATCGCCGGGGCGTCGGATAATTCTGCTGCTGCAGAAGTTGCGGTTGACCATTGCAACCGCAACGAGCTGGCAGCACACATCGACACACTTGCGTAGACTCACTTTTCTCCTCCTTTTGGTGAGTAGGGTTGAGTTTTTATGTTACCAGAAAAGGAAAAAGTATCTACACGTTTCTAATTTGACTTTTGGAGCATAAAATGATCTTAGAGAATGAAACATTACTTAACTGTCATTCAAATTTTTAGATGACTTTCTCTACATGAAGATACTCGTGGATTTCTTGAGATCACGGATGCGGAGCCTAATCGCATCCAGCCTTCCATATGAGTCTGTCTCATATGGGAAGGCTGAATCTGATAATTCGGCGAAGTAATATTGAGGGTTACCCACCGGCGTCTTCACCGCCTCGAAAGCTTCTGCGAAAGATGCCACCGGAGAAGGGGACATAAGCGGCGGTGGCGACTCGTCGAAGCTCGTGAGTGTTCCTCAGAAACCCCGCGTGGTGATTTCAATCTTTGGCGTCAAATTGCGGAGTTGTGCAGCTCGGCGTAGAAGCCTCCGCGACAGGAGCTCCCTCGTGGTTCCCGGTCTAATCGTATCGCCGTCACGCGACGAGGGTGACGTCGGGCATTGCGGATGGTCGAGCCGATGGGCATGACGAAGGACGTACGGTCCTTCGTCAGAGTGTCGAAACCTCCTGAATGAGCTTCTCCGTGCGGGTGTCGACAAGACGTGGCTTCGTCGAGGATGAGAGAGGACTGTCGGCAAGCATAGCCCTGGCGATTGTCACTGAGCTGTTTCTGCCCAGCGGAAGCGGGTCTGCTCGGAAAGGACTGAGTCGTATCCGTGGCAGCTGGGATGCGAGCTCGGAGAGCCCCACCTTTTCCATGACCTCCGTCGAGCGCTCCGCGAGACCCCTTCACTACGGTAAAACGACGTCTCACGCAGAGTGCCCTCGAACGTCCACGTCTTGCAGGACCATTGAGAAGAGAGCGTCAACGTCCTCGCGACGCATAGCCGACGTCGGAATGCCGTCGATGCGAATCTCGCCGTCCCACAGCTCATAAAAACGCATGAGAGGTTGACCATTGTCGTCTTTTCCCGCGCCGGTGGGGCCCACGATCGCGACCCGCTTTTGGCCCGGCTTTGACGCTCGCGAAAAGTCGTGGATGATCTCTTGGCCTTCGACAGCCGAACCACGTGGTCAAAATCAACGTCGCCCCGAACCTCGGGGACGCCCGCGGCTTGTTCGATTCAGGGGTCCATCTCGGCTTCATCCAGTAGTTCAAAACACGCGGCTGCCGGCCGCAGCGGCGGATTGACGACGTCGCCGCCTCGGCCATCTGCCCAAGGGGGTTGGTAAAGATCGGATCGCAGACCATAAAGGCGACGATGACACCACCGAGACAGCGCCGTTGAGAACCAGCACCGCGCCGACGATACACACGACGACGTACCCGAGGTTGCCCACAAATCCCATGAGCGGCCGCACATGGGGCTGGAGAAACTGGGCCTTCCACGCGCTCGTGCTGCAGGGCGTCGTTGCGCTCGTGGAATTCTTGAGAGAGACGGGCCTTCGGCATTGAACGCGCGGACGACCCGGGATGGCCGGAGTACGTCTCTTCGATGTGGCGTTGAGTGCGCCCAGCTGCCGCTGTTGAGCGACGAAGTGCCTCTGGCTAAGGCCCATGATGATCCCGGAGCCGATGATGCCGAGGAGAGCTGCGCCTATGCCGGCGAACGCCATCCTCCATTCCGTCACGAACATCATGGGCGGCCGAACCGACGATCGTGATGACTCGCGCACGATGCGGCGACCGAATTGTTGAGGGTCTGGGAAGCGTGTCGACGTCGTTGGAGACGCGCGAAAGCGTGTCGCCCACGGACTGTCGATCGAAGTAAGACCAATGGAAGCCGGTCGATCTTGCGGTCGAGGTCCGAGTCGCGCCTTGCGCGCCGTCCACCGTGTGGCCGCACCATAGGCAGGCCTTCCACAAAGCTGAAAGAAGGACCCCACGAGGATGACGACGGAAATGAGGGTCAGGCGCCGCCCTCGTCCATATCGACTGGCCGCGAGCCCCTTTTGGATCTCGTCAGTGATGTGTGGAAGGTGCTCCGGGCGCAATGACGGTCGAAAACGGCGCCCGCACACAGCCATAAGCGCAGCGGCGATGAGCAGAACCCGCATGGGTTTGGCATAGCCGACGGCTGACGGTCGGCGTGGCGCCTGTGGCTCGGCGGTCGGCGACCTCCTCCTTCCGGGCCGAGACATCAGATGTGATGTTGTCGCCTTCGGACAACCTTCTCACGATTGCTGGCGCTCAAATTCAGGCCACGTCGAGGCAAGATTCAGATCGCGAGGCGCGGACGTTTGCCTCTGTTTCGCTCATGCCAATTCCTCTTCAGCTCCAGCTGTGACGGTGCGATCTCGTCTTATGACTGGTTTGGTCACGCAAACCAGTTCTGACGTCATGGGTTCCGGCGCTAGCGAGGTCTGCCCGCCCGTCGATAGCGAGATCTGTCGGCGTTTCAACGAACGGTTTCCGATTCTCCTGGGCGACGATAATGACCGTAGCTACCGCGACTCCGCGAAGCGCGGTTCGCTATCGCGGTCCGTTTGCTGAGTCGAGCGCCGAAAACCGAATCGTCGAGATCGCGAATCTCCGCCGTCGCGGGCGGCGGGCGGTCGACCAACGCTCTGCGCTTTGGCCGCCGGAGAAATTCGATCCGCCTTGCGCTTTGCACGGCGAGGCGCCGTGGGTCCCTGCACGTGACGGTATGAATTCGGAGGCGCTCGCCGCTCGCGCCGCCTTCGAGGCGACGTCGGCGGGCGTGAAGCTCTTTCGCCGCCTTGCCGTAGTCGATGGCTTCGCGATCGTTCCCGAGAAGAGCGTGGCTTTTCTGCGGAACGAGCGATGACTGGCATCGCGCAATGCATCGCTGCGTCCATTCCCTGGCGTCTCTAGCCACATCAGCGAGACTTGCCCTTCGCGCACGTCGTAAAACACGAGGATGAGGATTGACGATCGGTTTGCCCGAGCCGGTGGAGCCGATGATGGCCCGCGAGTCTGCCGGTTTCGGCCGTGAGGATGTCTGCTTGAGCGCATCCGTCTTCGGCGTCGGGACGCGGAAGGGCGTTCTTGAAACTCGACCGCTTCCCACGCAGCTCGGGCGGCCGAGGTCGCGGGCCGTCGGCGATGGACGGAGGCGTGTCGAGGACTTTCGAAATTCTGCGCCCAAGGCGCGAGCTCTGGGCAGAAAGACGAAGATGAAGGCGAGCATCATGCAGGCTCGCAATCTCTGCAACGCGTAGGCGGAGAAAAGACGCGATCATCTGGGTGAAAGCGTGATTCTCTGCATGCCCGGCGCCGAGATCCGATGGCGATTCCGGCGCCGAGGTGCCGTGGATCGCCAGGGTGAGCGCTGTCGCGAGCGCCGTCAGAGCGGGCATGCCAGAAGGGCGAAAAGCCGGTCATCACCTGCGTGTTGTTGCGGGTCGGTTCGTCGTTTCGTCCGCTCGAATCTTCCTCGTCTGGAACTTCTGGGCGTTGTGCGAGCAGGTCACTCGAAGCGTCAGATGTTTCGCGAGTCACCCGATTGAGATCGTCGGTTATCCTTTGCATCCTCGCGCGGGCCGGGGCATGACGACGGCGGTGATCGCCCGGCAGCAACGAGAACGAGCGAGCGGCTATCGACGTGGCAGCCGTCCACGTGCCGTTGGCCCCTGAAATCTTGGTGCATCGCCCAGATCGGGGATCGGAGATTTCACGAGCATCCTACTGAAGCCGCATGACGAAGAACATCTGAACTTGATTGACGTCGTTGGTCGAGCGGGTGACGAGGCTGGGCGTCTGCTCCCACTTCGGGCGGCGAGAAACTCATGACTTTTTCGAGAGATGTCTGCTCGTATCCGGTGACCTGGTGCTATGACCGCTGTGCAATGCCGGTCGCTACCATCGCGACCATCGTCAGGCCCAGCGCTAGGCGAGCATGAGCGAGCCTTCCCGAGGACCTGCGACGCGCGAGTTCCCGGGGTGACGATGCGCTGAGGTGATCTCTTGCATGTACTCGGGCACCGCCAGGATCGAAATACACCTGTGGAGCGATCGTCACGAAACCACCAGAGCCAAAGCGACTCTCGGCGACCGATGAACTGTTTATGCGCATCATTTTCCTTCTTCTTCCCCTCGGCGACGTGGCCGTCCAACTCTTTCGCCGCCACGTTCAAGCGTTTCAGTCCGGTGCGACATTCGCGCACTGGCTCGCAATCACACCTGTTTGGGTGTGGCGTAGTAGTCTACGCAAAAGTGAATATGCACGTCATTGTTCGCCTTCGCGTAGAGCGTGCGTCACAGCGCGCGCACAGCCGGTGGCGTGATCGCCATCGGCAAGCACGCACGATGAGTTTCGGCGTTCCTCACCTGTCGCCGTTGAGGTGGGTACAAATGAATAAGGAGAAAGACATGCGGCTGCAAGGATCGCGCCGCCGCCGACTGAAAATCGGCTCAGCGCGAGTACGCTTCGCTCGACCGCAACGCTTCGCCGTCTCGTGCGGAGCGAGGCGGCGTTCCGGCTGAAAAGCCGCCCAGGAAAGCCCTGGGAGAAGCTGGGCGCGAACTGAACGCGGCATAATGCACGCGGTGGCTCAGATCGTTCGAGGGCCACCCTTCTTCAACCGCATCATTCCTCGAGTATGTCGCTCCCTTTCGGACGCTCCCTTCCTCTCGTCCGGACTCCGACCATGGACGGATGTCTGCTTGATGCAGTCAATTTTCACTGCGCGAACTGACCGACCAGAAGTAGGTAACACCCAGCGCGCGAGACACTCCTCGTGTCGAAACCCGCCAATCCACTCTTTCTTGACCAAAAGTCAGGGCCCTCACACATGTTTACGGTGAGAAAAGGTGATGGTCATCTAGGAAAAGATTGAAGACTTTGTGTGAATTCTGCACCAGTTTTGACATCAACTTCCGTTTCGGGCACAATGTTACATATGACGTTAAGAAATCGAGCTCGGCCTAGCATTCATTGGCTTCATCGTCACGCGGCTTTGGTGGCTGCAAAATGTTCATGTTCGATCGTGGCTTAGGCGCAACATTGATGGCGAAGACTTCGAGTGGCTCTCGCATCATCTCCGACTCTTCCCCTGCGTAGGTGACATGCTACGCCCTCGATATAAATGAAAAGCAATATCCGTTATCAAAACGCACGATTCTCGTTTGACCATGCGTCTGATCGCCATGGACGCGGAAGTTCCTATCAAAGTACAAGAAGGCCGTCCGACAGCTCTCTCTCGTGCAAATAATCATCGCAGTCGACGAATCGTCGATTCGCAGGAATTGAGCGAACATTCCGCCGCGGTGTCGAAAACGAACCAAAGAGCGAAAGCTTTTTCAAGGCCATGAGCAACCAAAAGTCAGCATCTGGGGAAATGAGGCGGCGAACTCAGCGGAGGTGGGTGGGCGGTTCTCCCAGGAGATCAACTCAAAGGCTAAAGAGCAGCTTACGACGTTGCCACGTGGCGGACAGGACGGCGGTCACACTCAATTACTGAGGTCAGCGATTGTTACGCCCGCTGACTGGGGAGTCGTCTGACACTGTCTTATCGGAAGAACGCTTCGAAAGAAAAGACTTCAGCGCATCGACTACATCGCACCTCTCCGTTTACGAGAACCGCCTGTGCTCCGCGCCAGCGCTCTGCTACAGGATCTGTCCAAGACGCTCACGTCTTTGGGCAGTGTTCTAACGCATATCTAGGCATCAGCGAAGAATCGGCGCTCAGCGCTCCGGGGACGGCGTATGAAGAGCGAGTTTTCGGAAAAAGAGCGCCTGGCGACCTACTACTGCAGCTTGCGCAGCAGATGAAACAACACGTCGCTCGCGCTACGCCGAGGATATTTACTGGTGTGGTACTTCCGCGAGACGCCGGATGACGCAGCGGCGGGACCCCAATCCGGCTCGCATCCGAGGCAAACGAAGGAGATGTGATCCGAAGGGCGCCGTCTCACGTAGCGCCCCTCTGTAGCCGTTGAGCGCCACCATCGTGCATAATTGACCCGCATGACAGCGATCAAGCGTGCGCGAGGCGTGCGTGACGCGCGGAAATGCGCGCGCTGAATGCCTAGGTGACTCACGACGCCCCTTTCCGGCACGCCGCGGTCGCGGCGCTATTTCTAGAGACGTGAATAGGCCCTTTTGTCTCAATGATCGCTAACCATCTTCCACTGCGCCGGTCGCGTCGGCTGACCAATCGAGGAAGCCGCGACCGTGCGCTACGACAGCAGTTTTCTTTCAAAGTCATGCCGCCATAGGCGCCCGAGAACTACGCCAAAGTTTTGGGCACGATCGACAAGCTGTTGGCGGTCCAGCCCGATTCATTTTCGAGGTCGCATACGGCGCCCGCGAGAATCGTTTCGACGCGAGGATATCGTCACGCGCCTGTCACGCGACACCCAATCAATCCAGTCGCTCATCTGACCTGCGTCGGCATCCGTACGCACCGTCGAATCGGTGATAGAGGGACTTCCTCTGACGCCGATGTTCGCGCCTTCCTCGCTGCGCGGATCGCATCGGCCGACGATCCCCACTGGAGGCCTCTTGGCGTGACGTCTCCTGCGCGACAGAACTCGTGGCCCTCATCCGCGGCGTCGAAACCCGGCGTTGTGCGGCGACGGATCGGCCGCTTTGCGAGCCACCGTCAGCCCGCATGACGATCTCGTCGCAGCTTTTCCTCGGGAAACCCCGCAGCGGGCACCAGCCGGAACAGGAAGTCGAAGGCCTACTCAAAGCGACGGCCGGAGCAAGCTTCGCCATAACCCAGCTTTTCTAGGGACTCTCAGACATACATTTCTTTCGTCGAGAAGGCTCGCCGAGGCCGGCGTGCATATCGATTCTGGCGGGCTTGCTGGTCCCCTCGGTCTTAGAGGCTTTCCAGAACTTCGGGCTGACCGGCGTCGTCCTCCGATTCGCTCGTCGAACGTTTGAGGAAAAGCTGACGACGCCGAAGCGGCGGCGCTCGCGGGCATCGACGAAGCTTCGCGCATCGCCCGCGAAGTCCTCGAAATCGGCGCGCCTGGATTGCATCTGTACACGTACAACAAACCCGGAACACGCATTGGCGATGCTCGGACGCAACGGGCTTGTCGGATCGTTGCGGAGTTAGAAATACGAGCAAAAATCCGTTGCCGAGCCGACAATCGGCAAACTATAGCGGTATTGTGCCCATCCGACCCCAGAGGGACGCGCAATCAAGTAGCGCACCCCCGGACGCCACTGAATACCTGGAGAACAACTCATGACATCACACCGCTTCCCCTCGGCAACGATCCTCGGCTGCGAGGATCGGACCCTCCCGCGAGCTTAAGCGCGCCGTCGAATCGTATTGGGCGGGAAAAATCGACGCGGACGAACTGTGCGCAGCCGAACGCGATCTCGCTTGGCCAGCTACAGGCGGCTGCAGGGAGCTAGGGCTGACCGAAGCCGCATCCATCCCGGAATCGCTTCTCGTTGTATGACCAGGTTCTTGACGTCACCATGCTTTTGGGCGCCATTCCCGACTGCTATGCAGGGGCGCACCGGCTACGACCTGTACTTCTCTCCTTGGCACGGGGCAGCGATTCTGTGGCTCCTCGGAAACTGACCAAGTGGTTCGACACGGTGACCATTATCTCGTTCCCGAAATTGGGCCTGACACGCCGATCGAGCGACCGATCGAAGCGTGAGTCGATCGTTTCGTCGAGGCTCGGACGCGGGCTTTGACGTGCGGCCCGTCATTGTTGGCCCGGTGACCTACCTGGCCTGGCCAGGCAACGGATGACGCCCCCGAAGAATTCTCACCCGCTCGACAGACTTGACGACGTCGTCGATGCCTATGCGGAACTTCTACGCGGGCGCTGGCGCGCCGCGGGCGTTCAGTGGGCGCAATTCGACGAACCCGCGCTAACGTCCGACAACCTTCCGGTGGGCCGCAGCGACCTCATCGCCGCGGCATTCCGCGCATGGCAACAGCTCGCCGCCGTTGACGAACGCCCCCGTCTGCTCGTGACGACCCCCTATGGCGACGCAGGCCAAGCAATTCCGCGCTGACCCAAACAGGCGTCGAAGCGCTTGCATGCCGCGGCGGTTCAGCTACGCTCCTTCGCCGATTCTGGCGTGGACTTCTCCGACGTCACGCTCGTTGCCGGGTGATTGACGGACGCAACTATCTGGGCGGCGGACCTCCGGCCGGGCCGAGCGCTCCTCAAGCCCTCGAGACACGCGGGGCTGCGGGCTTGAGCGTTTCGACCGACGTCACTTCAGCACGTTCCGCACTAACTGCGGAAGTGGAAAAATGGGACGATCCGGAGCTCGATCGGAATCTTCACGAGTGGCTTGCCTTCGCCGACCAGAAAGTTCGCGAGGTCGTGGTTTTTGGCCAACGGTTTTGACGCGCAGGGATGCGGGAGACCATCACCAACGCGGTCAAGCATTCGGAGACGTCCTTTCGAGGCGCGCCCGCAGCGCTCGGCGTCGTTCGCGACGACGGGCGCGTGACAGGGTTGCAGCCGTCGATGAATCGCTGCGAACCCGCGTGGAATATGCCGAACGCGAGCGGCAACAGCGCGAAGAGCTCGGCTTGCCTGAGCTTCCGACGACGACGATCGGCTCCTTCCCTCAAACCGCGCAAATTCGCAAAACCCGTGCGGCTTTCAACCGCGGAGATCGACTACGAGGCTATCTCGAGGGCCATCCGCGCGGGAAATCGCCGAGGTCATCACGCTTCAAAGAAAACCTGGATGTGGACGTTCTCGTCCAGCGGCGAACAAAGCGCAGCGACATGGTGCAGTACTTCGCCGAACTGCTCGAAGCTTTGCCGTCGCAAGCCAGGGCTGGGTCAATCCTATGGAACTCGATGCACGCGCCCGTCGATACTCTGGGGCGACGTTGCGCGCGCAAAACCTCTGACAACGGAATGGACGGCCTACGCCAGTCCTTGACCAAACGCGCGTCAAAGATGCTCACCGGTCCGGTGACAATCCTCGCCTGGTCTTTCGTGCGCGACGATCTTCCAATCTCACAAGTAGCCGACCAGGTGGCCCTCGCCTTGCGTGATGAGATCGCCGATCTTCAGGAAGGCGGCGCGGCGATCATTCAGGTGGACGAACCCGCGTTGCGCGAGCGCGTCTTCCCTTTCGCAGGAGACGAGACATGGGGCGTATCTCAGGTGGGCCGTCGGCTCGTTCCGTCTCGCCACGGCCGTGGCGGAGCCTTCGACTCAAATCACTCACCTGTGCTGTTCGAATTTGGACAGATCATTGACGCGATCGACGCTCTCGACGCCGACGTCACATCCATCGAAAGCCGCCGTTCACGCGGAGATCCTCCCCGAGGTGGCCGACCACGGCTACATCGCAACATCGGACCCGGCGTTTGGGACATTCACTCTCCGCGTGTCCCCTCGGTGGAGGAGCTCACCGAGCTCATCGCCGCCGCGGTCAAGGCCATTCCTGCCTCTCGCGTGTGAGGTCAACCCGACTGCGGTCTGAAGGCGGGCCTGTCCGAAACCAAGGCAGCCTCGACAACCTCGTGAATGCGACGAAGGCGGTCCGAAAGCTCTGGACTGACCGCCGCCTTGTCAATCGCCAAGCCGTACGCATCGGCGGATTGGCGAGAGGCTGGGGCAGGATGATTGGAATGTCACCTGGCCCCCAGCCGTGATTCGTCGATGAAACCTTCCGTGAGACTACGGAAACTGACCGCGAACCAAAGATTGGCGAGATAGGAACGGCACGGTCTATCGCGAAGTCGAGGCCAATGTGCCGTTACATTCCGTGAGCATCAAGCGAGTCCCTGGCCCGATCGAGGAAGCGTTTGCCAGCGGATCAAGCAACATCGACGAACTCCTTGCCGACGGCATTTCACGCCCAATCCACTGGATGCGCTCCGGGGCAGCTATGCCCTCTATACATGGCTGGTCGAAGCGCCGTCGGCGAAAAGTCCGCTGTGGGCGTCCGGGCTCGTCAGACCCCGATGACATTGACGCTAGCAGGTTCTCGCCATGCCAGGCGGGACCAGCGTATGGGCTCTCACAGCGAAACTCCCGCGAGTTGGCGAGCTTCCTACAGATCGCGGTGAGTGAGGAGAACCACCGTGGGGTCCTCTCAAGGATACGGCCCCGTGCACAAGACTGCGTGGCGGCACGGCCCGATCACGCGCGGCCGATGGTCTCCATCGACAGTCGGGAACGTTCTCCTTGGCCGCTGGCCCCGACGCCCCCGCCGAACTCTGGCGAATTCCGACCGAGCATCGAAAGGACGCCCGGTCCCTATCACGTCGCTCTCCCGGTGACCTCAAACGCCCGAGCGAGGCCGGGTTCGCCACATTCGAACGGCTCACCAACAGGCCTGGATCTATAGCCCCGAAACAGCGACCTCTTCATACCAGCTCTACTCCCTTGCAAAACTCCTTCTCCTGCTTTCGACGGCGGCACGTGGATGGAAGGGATCAAACTTTCCACACCTTCTTGACGCAGCGATTGCTTCCGGGCTATCGCGCCCATCCGTGGCGATGCTTGATGCAGGCGGTGAGGACGAGCGATGGGAGAGCCTCGGCGTGCCATGCGGCCAGGTCGTGCGGCCCTCGACTGGTTACTTCCACTGGCGGCAAGAACACAATGTTTCCCGCGAAGGCCGCGGCACGTGGGTCGCGGGGCAGGGCTGCCAGCGGACTGAGCGCGCTGTGGACGGTGGCAGCTATCCGAGGAGAGGTACGCCACGCCATCGCTCAGTCTCCAGCACTGTCGGCGTTCAACATGGCCGAGCCTCTGATCGCCGCCGCTGCCTCGTGGAGTTCGATTGACATCACGTCGGACGTTTGAGGGCTACCGATCATTTGGCGCCGAATTGGCGGATCGAGTTCCCGGTGTCGACGTCGAGAGCTTCTGCGGAGGCACGACTGGGCCTGCTGGCGCGCGGGGCTTTTCACGCCTTGGCGAGCATCTGACCAACCACAGAACCTCGGCCTGCGAGGATCTAGCAGGGCGTTGCGACCAATGAGTCGCTTAGGCGCGATCGGTGGCGGGCAGCCGCGCTCCACAAGACCATAGACGCGATCCACCCGGCGGCGAGCAGCGGAAGATTGAAGTGAAGAAAAGTCGGGATGACGGTATCGCGCATGTGGTCGTGTTGTCCGTCGGCGTTGAGGCCGGCCGTCGGGCCGAGCGTCGAATCCGATGCAGGGCGACCGGCGTCGCTAATGCGCCTGCTGTGCCCAATGATTGAGACCGTCGCAAGGGGAGAAAAGCCAAGGGACGTACACAGGGGAACATAAATCGCCGTGATGATGGGCAACGTTGAGAAAGACGAGCCTATGCCCATCGTGACGATGAGTCCCACGAGAAGCATCGCAAAGGCGGCCATCGGCCGATTTCCTGCAAACAACCTGGAAATGTCTGCGACAGTGGACGTACGTCGCCCGTCGCCTCCATGACCGCAGCAAAGCCCTGGGCTGAGATCATGATGAACCCTATAACTGCCATCATCTTCGTGCCTGAGTGAAGACGTCGTCGGCCTCCGCCATGGAACGGCGCCGGTCAGAAGGAAAACGGTCAGCCTACGAGTGACCCGACGAGGAGCGCATCAGCTTCTCCCCAACTGCACTTCATCCACAACTGCACGCCGAAGCAGGCGATGATAGCGATGAGCGACATGACGATGGGATAGGCAGACGGGCGGGCTTCCTCTGTTACACCGCCAGCACGCTTTGCGATGTTGATTGCACCGCCCGCGCCCTTCGCACCGTCCGCACCTTTCGGGCTTTCGGCGGATTCTTTCCACTGTTCACAGGATTCGCATTACCGGCTCCCTTTCCGCGGTCGACTCGCTTCCCGGCATCGACCGCGATGTCGGCATAATCGCGGGGTTTGCGGTAGGAAAAGAAAAACAGCGATGAAGCCCGGCAACCATGCCCAGCGCAGGGATTCCATGGCGACCATGACGTTTACACCATCGGTTGCGCATGCGGACTTCTCGATGTTGCGCAAAAGAATGTCGTTGAGGGAAGATGCTGCCGAATCCGATCGGTAGATACATGTAGGTGGTCACCAGGCCGAAAGTTAAGACGCAAGCGACCAGCCTTCTATCGATTCTCAGCGTGTTCATCACCGTCAACAACGGAGGAATGAGCAAGGGGATGAAAAGCGATATGTGCACGGGAATGAGATTTTTGACTCATGACGGACATCGCGAGAATCCCGGCGAGCATCGATGTACTTCATGACGGTGAGAACGCGCTCGCGGGAGGAATTCTCGACGCCAAGCCGCCTGATCAGGCGTCGGCAAGAATACGCGGCAAGCCCGAATTGGCGACCGCCATGGCGAAAGCTCCCAGCAGCGCATAGGGAAAGAGCGATCTTCGCTCCGCCAGAAGAGGCCCTTCTGAAAGGCGACCATCGTGCCATCAAGGCCGAGACCGCCGAGCAGCCCTCCAACTATCGCTCCAATGAACAGGGCGACGACAACGTGGACACGAGCCAACGAAAGAGCCAACGACGGCAACCACGGCTATAAGAACAGAATTCGTCACCATCTCCCTACTATAAGGCACGTCGCTCCTTCATTTCGCCTCACCCGCCCTAGCCAAGACTCACGACCGGCACACGCAGGAGATACCCGCAGAAATACCATTGACGAGATGAATATCACAGATATAGAATTTTGCCACACGAGCCTCACCTCGCTCACCGTCCCCAATGGAGGATTCAAATGTCATGGAAAAACCGCATATCGCACCTGAAAAACACGTTTTCTAGGGGCGGTATGCCTCAACATCACTTGTTTTCTTTTTCGCTCCGTCCCCATCGCTAGCGCTTTGAGACGGACCCACCCCGACCTCGGACCAATCCGAAGCGGGGGCGGCTACCAGCTCCAACACGCCAACGGACCTCAACAAACTAAAGGCGACTAACAGGTCAACGGACACCAACGAACCGGCGAACGTCCAAAAAATGACCAAAACAACGCAGAATCCGCCCCAGCACAAAGTTTCGGACGGGATCTCCTCTACCGCAAACGATCCGGGGCAGAATGCCACAAGTCGACAGGCCCGGACCGAGGGGCTTACCGCAAGCATCGGCAAAAGGGTCTGGTACGACGTCAACGGCAATGGCGTTCAAGACGTGGGCGAACCGGGTGCACCTAACATAAGCGTGACACTCAAGGACAACCTTGGCTCATCCGTCACGAACGCCTCCGGTGAGGAAGTCGGCATGGCGACTACCGACTCTACCGGGCACCTGAATTCGCCAATCTCGCGCCCGAAACTACACGGTGGAATTCAAGCTTCCTGCAGGTACCAGAGCAAGTATCGATGAGCTCTCGTACTACGAAACGTGGGAGCGCCACGTCAGTCTCGCACAGGGCCAGACCGACGATACGGCCAATTTGGGCCTCGTCGGCGTCGCGGGGCGATCGGAGGCAAAGTATGAGCGACTACGATCAAAAATGGGTATCATGACCGCTACATTGAGTTGGGCCTACGCGACATTCCGGTGACGCTCGTGTGGGCGGGGCCCGACGGCCGATTCAACACCGCCGACGACGCCCCAGCCGAGATTATCAAAACATCGGACAACGGGACCTACATCAGCGATAAGCGGCTCTATCCCGGAAAATATCGGGTCTCCATAGACAAGAGCGACATCACAACTACTAACCTCTTTACGAGGGGAAGCGAGGACAACTCGCTTCAAACACGCCTCGCCCGACGCCAGGCACATCGGTGAATCGATTATCGACCTGCACGCTGGCGGACGGTTCATCCTCTCCCTCGGAAGTCACGTTAACCGCCAAAGACCTCGTCGTGGACAGTGTCTATGGAGACGAGAATCGCTACCACTACTCGGACATGGAAAACTACGACCAATATTTTGGTTTCGGCAAACCGATCGACCTCTCACTTCAGATGACGATCGAAAAGCCACACGCCTCCGGAGGTTATACACGGGGAACGAAGTGACCCTAAGCTCAAGGTTACCAATGCCGGACCTGAAAGATCCTCGGGCGTGACCGTCATCGACAAGCTGCCTAATGCCCTTACCTTCGTCAGGGCATACGATTCCTATGACGGCGAGAAGGGGTTGTGGAAGGTCAAGGGACCTAAATCCCGGGGAGTCCACTGAAATCCTCGTGACCGCTCGCGTGTTAGATACATCCCGAGGGCACCGCAATCGCAAATACCGCCGAGATCGCGACGGCAGAACAAAAGGACGTCGATTCAACTCCCGGCAACGGGAAAGCCGGGGAGGACGACATCGCACGGTTGAGACCCTCCGCCGGCTACGAGTTGACGGGAACCCTCTATCACGACGTCGACGGGTCGTTCACCCGGACCCCCGGCGAGGCTGCCTTCGCGGGAGTGACGGTAAGCCTGACGGACGGCGACGGCGCGAAGATCGCCACCACCACAACCGATGCCGAGGGCCACTATCGATTCGGGTCCCTGCGCAAAGGTGACGTATACCGTAACCGTCACTCGCAGCCCCGAGATGCGTGATATGGCCGTGACGGGCACCTACGACAAATCGCGTGCGAATACGGTGCCGGTGAAGATCTTAGACGCATCCGTTTCCTCCGTCGATTTCGGATTTGTCGGAACGGGCTCAGCCGGCGGCAAAACGTGGTTTGACCACAACCACAACGGTATTCGCGACGACGGTGAACCCGGCGTTCCGGGCACAAAAAGTCATTGCTCAATAGTGCGGGCTTCCGGCAACCGCGGATGCGAATGGAAAGGCCATCTCTCGTGACGACGGCGCGGACAGTTCCTATTCGTTCGGGCCAGCTACTACCTGGCACGTATTACGTCGCCTTCCAAACTCCGATGGGGATGGAGGCCACGGCAACCGGAGCCGGAAAGCGATGGATCGCGAGACCCAACGGAACGCAAGCAAAAAGTCACGGTTGCCGAGAAGCAGAAGGACGCCCAATCGACCTCGGCTGGTCGGCACCGGCAAGATCGGCGGGTGATCTGGTTCTGATTCGAACCGAAACGGAACGCCAGTCCGGGCGAGCTCGGCTTTCCTGGAATCCCCGTGGAGGGTCACGTGGGCGGGTCCTGATGGAAAGATCGGCACCGCTGACGACGACGTCCGCTCGGCCACAACGAAATCGGATGGAACGTACCGCCGACAAGCTGCTTCCGGCGATTGCTGGTGGAAATCAAAGCCGCCGACGTCGCCACATCCTCTCAAAAGGTGGGCGATCACATCGCCGCAAACCTGCAAACCTTTGCGCCGGACGGCAAGCACGCGGACGATGGGGTGATCGACGCTCGGTCGGGAGGGCCTTCATCCTCTCCTCAAAGGTCACGATTGAACGAGCTGAAAACATCTGACGATACCCAGAACTTCGGCTTCGCTACAGCTTCCAATCGAAAACTCCGATAGCAGTTCACCCGCACCCAAAGCGACAGGCAGGCCAATGCCGAAGTCTGAAAGCCAAGCCCCAGCCCAGAACGGGCACGGACCCGGCCGCCAGTAGCAAGACAATGCCATCGGCCACCCCTTCTGGCATGAACTCGATGCGAAGCCCGGGGTTCGCCCGTCCCTCTCACACCTGCCGCATCCGCAGACCAGGGTAATGCGAACTATCGAAATGAGCGCACGCCTTCCCGGCCCGCATTGGCCTTCACGGGCCCCAATGTGAAGTTTCTAGGGCCACTCGCCATCGCGGCACTTGGCTTCGGGATTGCGATCACCCGGCGACGTGACAAGAAGAATCCGATCGGCTGGGAAAGCCGCGATCATCATCCGGCGATCTGACTCCGGGGCGGGCAATGCATCGATTCAACGCGTTGCCCGCCCCGGAGCTCGTCGGCCCACACACATCTACGGACTCCTTCGCCTCCTTACGCATACATTCGCCAACTTTTCGCACAAGCACGGTGAAGAGACTTGCTGCCACCCCTTCTAATCAAGTCGTTCAACTCTTCACGCGCATAGCGGAAAGAGGTGTCAATAGGGGCTCTACATTAATTGATGGATACCAGTCAATACTTCAAAAAGTGGTATTAATATGCAACTAACGTCGTATAAAATGTTTGAATCTTTTCATTATTGTTTGAGTTCTCCACACATTATTAGAGGCGTGAAAGAGCGAAATAAAGCCATAAACAACATTTTGACTATGCACGCAGCTCAAATGTAAAATTGATTCACGAGCCTCACCTCGCTCACCGTGCCCGCTGGAGGATTGTTTCTGTCTAGAATTGGATACCGCCCCAGACTCGAAAAAGAAGCATTCTTCTCGGGTCTTTATTGCGTTCTTCAGTGTTTTTGCCTCGTTTTCGGGTTTGACGGCGTCAACGGCGTTGGCCAGACGGACACGCGCCAACACCGGTCGTGACACTCGCACAAAATAAAGACAGCAGTCCTGACAAAACGAGATCGGTCACGTACACGGTCGCTTTTTCATGCGCCTCAAACGACACGAATTGTGGAAAAACTCCGGTGACCTTAGATATTCCACGGTTCTCCTTTCCCAATGGGAAAAAGGCACCGCATGGAATACCCTGCGACTATCACCAGTGCCACGAATTCATCGGGGGTGGCCGTCAAACCGACAACTCTCCAACTCCACCGTGAACGCGGAAGAGCAAAGTCACTTACAAGCTTGGCACGGTTCCGCGAGGGTCCACGGGGCAGATGAACATCTCTGTCAAGTTCCCCCAGATTTTCGTGCCGAAAGCTTCACGCTGACCCCCGTCGCTACGTGTACACGGGCAACGGGAGCGACGGAAAAGACGGCGTCAATCACAACCACGGTAGACGGAAACTCCGATCTCAAGATCTTCAAATGCCTCCCCTGAGCCCACCGAAAGACACCGAAGTCACCTACGACGTCTTCCGCTCTTCGCCGCCTCAGTACATCCGGACGGACGTTGGAAAACGCGGCCCGAGGCGGCCACGTCAATGCGGAGAACATCGTCGTGACGGACAAGCCTCGCCTGCGCCCAATACGTTCGGTCCGTCGCAGAAGACAACACGGTGGCGTGGAAAAAGCGCCCCGTCGGCGTCTATGACCCGAAAACCCATACCGTCACCTTCGACGTCGGCGAAGTCAGTGAAATCTTCCAAAACGCATTTTCAGGATAACGGTCAAGTACCCTTCAGCTTTCGTGCACCGAGACTTCGGTGACGAACAAGGCCGAAATCACGGGAAATATGCTGAAGAACCCGTCGGTGAAAATTGAGACTCCATGCAGCTCACCCATTCCTTGGCGAAGAAACAGCCAAAGGAAGCTTGAAAGATAGCTGGCGATCACATCCAGGATCGAGGTTCGAATCAGAGTTGGGTCTACATTTTGCGCAACGACGGCAATCACACGTTGAGGTTCACAGGGTCCGACATTCTCACTTGCGCACTTTCCTCTCAAAGACGGCTCGACGAATTGCGCGGTTCCACACATGAAGAACATCGGTTTCAGGACCCCCACGAACTTCGACGCAACGGTTCATTACACGACAAACCTGGGCCGCACGGGCGGTTAAAGTCAACAACGGCGACAACGTCTTCCCGTTCAAAATCGGATACGGAGTGGATAACCAAAATCGACCTAGACATACTGGTTACCCAGGACGGCAGGGGCAGTTCATCGTCACGGGCACGGTCAACCCGGACATTCCCACAACGGAAGACGGCGCAACATACGAATCCGCCAATTTGACCAGCGGCAGTTACAAAGCCGGCGCCTCCCCCAATTGGGTCCGCATCCAAAACTGCATGGTTCCAGGAAGCAAAACCCGCATCCGAATCGGGTAAAGAAATCTTGCTTCCAGGGATTCCGAATGCGGCTGAGCCGCGTTAGTCAACTGCGTCCAGAGGTGGAGTTAAACAAAAGAGTCGCTGCTGGAAGCCCTCAGACCCCCGGCGGAAACATAACTTTCTGGCTTGACATCTCGATACTTCGCCCACCGTCCAGTCCTCTTCCGGTGGTCACCGATCTACTGCCATGCGGATTGTCATACGTCGAAGACTCCATGAAGTTTGTAGCGCAGAATCATTTAACCAAACAAGGAATGAAACTCGACTCCAGCAAACGAGTGACAGATGCCTCGGGATGCTCCCGACAGCCCTCGCTTCTCTCATGGCCGGGCGAGAAAAATGATCCGAGGCAAAACTGACATCGTCGCCTTCGACGGTACGTCGCCCCAAGATGCGAAAGCGCCGGCGCTACATACAACGAGGCGCAGATTACCCCAGCCGCCAAGAGCAGCCCGCAAATGGGATCAACTACTGCGGAGGACGAACGACGCCTGCTGTCGTGCGACATTTTGACCCTGAACGGCAACGGCAGGAAGGACGACGTTTTCTGCCGTCGAAGGTCGAATATCAGATCATCGACAGTCCGTCGATGTCAATCGTCAAAAGAAGTCAAAGGGATCTGAGGACAAGGACTTCGCGGGAGATCAAGCCGTGGGAACGGTTGATCCAGGGAAGGGGCTGAATACAGGCTGACCGCCACGAACACCGGAAACGTCCCCTCGACAAAGTCGTTCTCTACGACGTTCTCCTTACCCGGGCGACACCTGGCGTGGGCCTTCTTCGATCCCCGCGTGGTTCGCAGTGGCACCCTTCCGGAAAAGTCAGACTTCAGAACTCGACGATCGACCCGAAGAACGTGAAGATCGAATACTCGACCTCACCGAATGCCTGCCGCGGGAAGTTCTATTCCGCGAGGCCAGCAAAAGCGCAGCTCCCTCGGGATACGCCAACGATTGACCGAAAACACCAGCGTCGCTCGAAAAAGTACGGGCTATCAGGGCTGAGTGCGCAACACCAACCTGGAACCGGGCAAATCGGTGCAGGCTCTCGTGCCCATGAATGCTCCCCGGAGTGACGCCCAGGGCATCGCCTGAACTCCGTGGCGATGGCCGGGCGCGGGTCAAACGGCTGGCTCATGGCTGCTTCCCATCGAACCGATCAAGGTGGGCCCTCGAGGTGACCGTGGACCTCGGTTTGACGAAGAGGATCGTCGACCCTCAACCGGCCTACGGGATCGCGACATCATTCATTTCGAGATCACCGCCAGGAACTTTCGGGCCGGGGATGGGAAACTCAGATCAGGGTTCTCGACAAGCTGCCGACGGCCTCGGAATTTGTCAGGTCTGAAACCACCTTTGCACCGCCAACGGCGGACCCGCCCCGGAGCCATGTCAATCGGATGTTTCCGTCGGTACCTATGATTCGCAAAAAGGCACCTGGAACCTATTCCCGGACGGTCGACACGTCACGAAGCTGTCGAAGGATTCGACCGCGACGATCGACGTCACGCCAAGCTCACGGGCGGTGCCGAAGGAAAGAACATGTCCAACCACGCCTCGATAGAGTACTCGGGGCAAAAAGGACGGGAAGACGAGCGCAACAATCAGTCTGAGATCTCGTTCAAAAATTTCTATTCGATCGCTGGAACCGTCTATCGCGATTCGGACGCGAATGCGACGAAGAGCGGAACGGAACAGGGATTCGGCGGTATTACGGTCGCACTTCTAGGCAAAGACGGTGCCGAGGTAGCTACCACAACAACCGCCGACGACGGCACGTACTCCTTCCCCAAGGTCTCCGCCGGCGATTACCGCGTGGTGGTGAAAAAGGAGGGTTCGGCGATCAGCCTCGCTGGCTCAAACCCAAGATCCGACACCGCAAAGGATTCGGAGACCAATGTAACTGTTGGTCCGGGGAATCCAGCGGTTGCCAATCTCGATTTCGGATATGTAGCCACGGGCTCACTCGGAGATCGCGTGTGGTATGACCGGGACGCTAACGGGGTCCAAGACGACGGCGAACCCGGCATCGCGGGGTGACGGTGACTTTTGCTTGATGCTGCGCCCACCCGTGACTCACAATGCGCGGGCAAACAGCTATCACGGATTCGCACCGACAAAGACGGCGCCCATGCCTTTTAGCGATCTGCTTCCAGGAACCTACACCGTGGCCTTCACCCCCACTCGGCAGGGAATGGAAGCAACCAGCACCGCAACCGGCACCGACACAACTCCGCGACTCAAACGGAACCCGAGCCCCAAGCAACCCCGGACCGAAGGACAAAACCGATAACTCCATCGATCTCGCCTGGTCGGAACCGGAACCATCGGCGACACCATCTGGCTCGATTCCAACCACAACGGCACACCCGGACCCAAGCAGAGCCGGCTCTAGCCAAAGTACCGGTCACCCATCACCTGGGCAGGACCCGACGCCACGGAACCGACGACGACCTGACCCAAAACCATCACAACCGACACCAACGGCAAATACACAGCCACACGCCTGCCCTTGGGCGAGTTCAAGCGTCGATAAAAGAGGAAGCCGTTCAAGCCGCGGCGAAAAAGGTGGGCGACCATACCCGTGTCACACTGCAAACCTTCAGTCCTGAGGGCAAACGGGTTGGTGCCAACAGTATCGACACAAGCGCCAAGGGCTCCTTCTCCTTGGAAAAGCCGAGTCACTCTGACGAAGGACAAGGCGTCCAATGATGGGCAGGATTTTGGTTTTGCCGTTCCCGTTGATTTGTCGTTGACCAAGAAGATCCAGGGAGACGAGCCCAAAAGACGGCTACGTCCCGGGAACCCAGGTCACCTACAAACTCACCGTCACCAACGACGGACCGGGCACCGCCACCGGCGTCACCGTCACCGACCACCTCCCCAGGCCTCGAGATACGTTGGGGACGCCGGGAAGTAGTTCATAGATCCGACGTCAGGAAAGTGGACGGTTGGAACCTCGCACCCGGAGCGCGGGCTGAACTTTCGGTGACGGCGAAGGTATTGGCCAGCGCCGCTGGAGGACAGCTGGTGAATGTGCTGAGGTTGCCTCTGCCGATCGAAAAGCGCGTCGATTCGACTCCCGGCAACGTGCAAGACCGGCGAAGACGACATCGCCACCGCCAACCTCACGGCAGGATTCACCCTGGCCGGCAACCTCTACCGAGACTCCGACGCCTCCTTCACTAAAAAACACCGGCGAAGCACCCTTCGCCAACGCAAACCCATCACCCTGACCGACGCCACCGGCGCACCAATCAGCCAGACCACCACCGACGCCACCGGCCACTGCAATTCACCGGACTCAGCCAGCGGCACCTGCACCGTCACCGTCACCCGCACCAGCGAGAGTGACCGACCCTAGCCATCACCGACACCGACGACAAATCCAGAAAAGACACCATCACAGCCACAATCACCACCGACTCCATCCTCGACGTCAACTACGGCTACCTCGCCCCCGCCACCATCGGCGACAAAGTCTGGAACGACCTCAACGCCAACGGGGTCCAAGACGACGGCGAACCCGGCATCGCGGGGGTGACGGTGACTTTGCTTGATGCTGCTGGCTCACCCGTGACTCACAATGCGCGGGCAAAGCTCACCCCGGTTCGCGCCGACAAAGACGGCGCCTATGCTTTGGCGATCTGCTTCAGGAACCTCCACCGTGGCCTTCACCCCACCGGCAGGAATGGAAGCAACCAGTACCGCAACCGGCACCGACACAACCCGCGACTCAAACGGAACCCGAGCCCAAGCAACCCTGACCGAAGGACAAACCGATAACTCCATCGATCTCGGCCTGGTCGGAACCGGAACCATCGGCGACACCATCTGGCTCGATTCCGAAACCACAGCGGCACACCCGACCCAACAGAACCCGGCCTAGCCAAAGTACCGGTCACCATCACCTGGCGGGACCCGACGCCACCTTCGGAACCGACGACGACCTGACCCAAACCATCACAACCGACGCACCAACGGCAAATACACAGCCACACGCCTTTCTCCAGGCAAGTACAAGGTCGAAGTCCAAACTCGAGATATCGAGGCGTCTTCGAAGAAAGTCGGTGATCGCTCGCTGCGACCTTGCAGACCTTCGCTCCGGACGGCAAGCGAACCGGCGGATCGATCATCGACACCGAAAACGGCGGAAGTTTTGTCCTGTCTTCGCAGCCTAGTTCTCAACGCCTCGAAGATGTCGAATGATGGGCAGGATGGTTTTGCCGTTCCCGTTGATTTGTCGTTGACCAAGAAGATCCAGGGAGACAGAGCCCAAAGACGGCTACGCCCGGGAACCCAGGTCACCTACAAACTCACCGTCACCAACGACGGACCGGGCACCGCCACCGGCGTCACCGTCACCGACCACCTCCCCAAAGGCCTCGACTTCGTCAAAACCGACGGCAAATACGACGCCGCAACCGGGATCTGGACCATCGGAACATTGGCACCGCAGCAGTCGGTCGAAATCTCGATCACCACCAGGGTCACCAATAAGACGGGAGGCAAGCCACTGGTGAATGTGGCTGAGGTTGCCCTGCCGATCAAAAGGACGTCGATTCGACTCCGGCAACGGCAAGACCGGCGAAGACGACATCGCCACCGCCAACCTCACAGCAGGATTCCACCGGCCGGCAACCTCTACCGAGACTCTGACGCCTCCTTCACAGAAAACACCGGCGAAGCACCTTCGCTAACGCAACCATCACCCTGACCGACGCCACCGGCACACGCAATCGGCCAGACCACCACCGACGCCACCGGCCACTACCAATTCACCGGACTAGCTCAGCGGCACCCATACCGTCACCGTCACCCGCACCAGCGGAGATGACCGACCTAGCCATCACCGACACCTACGACAAATCCAGAAAAAGACACCATCACAGCCATACAATCACCACCGACCTATCCTCGACGTCAACTACGGCTACCTCGCCCCGCCACCATCGGCGACAAAGTCTGGAACGACCTCAACGCCAAGCGGGGTCCAAGACGACGGCGAACCCGGCATCGCGGGCGTCGAGGTGCGAATCGTCGATTCCAACGGTCAAGACGGTCACAAATGCCTTCGGCAGAGAAGATCGCACCAACCAAAAACGGACAAAGACGGCGCCTATACCTTCACCGGGCTCCTTCCCGGAACCTACAAGGTGATCTTCGATGTCCCCAAGGGCTGGCACGCGACCGAGAGTTACGCCGATGGCGACCTCGAAGTCGATTCGAACGGTCCAAAGGCGGAAGTCAGGGTGACAGAGGGCAAGCTGACAAGTCGGTGGATCTCGGCCTCGTCAAAGATAAGCCGAAGAAGCCGGCGGACAAGCCCACTCCTTCGACGTCGGGCCACCGGCGCCGACTGCAACCGGAAGGCTCCGGCTCCGCAACCGGCGCTCACGGCTCCGGCACAGCCTTCATCGCCCAAAGCGTCTGCCACCTCCGGTGGGGGACCCAAGCGTTCGAAGCCAAAGTCCTCGCTGGCATTCACGGGAGTCGATGCACGAGTGCTGGCATGACGGCTTTGCTTGCGCTCATCGGCGGGTGGGATTCTCTCATGATCAAACGACGCCGCTAAGCACGACGCCGGACTAATTGAGAGGGTATCAGCCGGACGGTTTCTACGGGTGGCTGCCAGCCGCATGAATGCCATCTCGCCGGACGACCGGACTGAGCCCTGCTACCCCACCGGATAGCCAGACTGAGCTGCTACCCCACCGGATAGCCAGACTGAGCTGCTACCCACCGGATTAGCCGGGCCGTGTGCTATCCACCGGTGACTACGACGCGGAGAACCATCGCCACGACGAGGCCGGGTGGAACGTCGATATCGACGTTCACCCAGCGTTTCGTCATGTGGCTTTCTCCGGTCGCCCAGATTGGCGGAAAAAGGTCCGCCGATATTCGCTTTGGCGGAACACCCAGCAAGGCGACGAAATGCTTGCGCAGGGACACAGCATTGCCAAAAGCCAACGCGAACTGCTATCTGTTCAATTCCCCAACCCCGTGGTCTCCAGAAGCTCCTGCGGCGGCAACCCTGCGCGAAATGAGCCATTTGATCGGCGAACTGCCCGTTTCGGCAAGAAACCTGCGATGCACGGTGCGCGGTGATGCGTGCACAGCTCGGCCATCGCCTGGGTCGTCCACGGCGCCGCGAGATCGCGGAGGATCGCAGTACGCAACTCATTGCCATCATTTCGACCTCCACTCGAGCTCCCTCATCGGCGGAATGAATTGCGCTGACCGCCCGGGCGCACGGCAGGCAGGACCATCGATCTGGCGACCGCGGCGGCAACCGGAGGCCCCTGAACTTCAGCCAGCGCACCGCGAGGCAGCGTCGATCCCCGCCGAAACGCTGGCGGTGTCACAGCCTGCGCTGCAATCATGCGTGTAAAGGACTTTTGGGGTTGACCCGCACTCTTATGCCTTTCGTTGGAGCTCTTCGCAAAACCTCCAGTGGGTGGTCAGCTTCGACGTCGTCGAGCAATCCAGTTGCGGCAAGGAGAAAAGCGCCCGTGCACAAAGAAGCGATCGCGCGCCTGCTTCGTGGGAGCGCAGCACAAAGCGAATGACCGACGGGAAAACGCCCTCGTGGGGTCGAAAAACCCGACAATGAGGAGATCGGCACCGTCGGCTCCCTCCAGCGGCAGGGCCCGATCGCGCATCCCTCCTTCGAGTTCCGCTCATCTGAGGGTGAAACGAGAACGACGTCATTTAGCGGCACGCCACGATCGCTGCGATTCCCGCCAAAGACTCTCCAGGGCGGCGCACACGTCGAACCCTCTCATGCCCTCAACGAGCAAGATACATACCTTCATGGCAGAATATTATCGATAGGGGTCATTTATGCCACTTTTCGGCGCACGCCGTTCCTGATTCGATTGGGGTATGGACACGCACGAAAGACAAAACACCGCCCTCATCGTCATCGATGTTCAAAAGGGATTCGACCAAGCCGTCTACGGCCCTACGGCTAACCCTGAGGCGGAAGCGAATATCCCGGCTCATTGACGAATGGGTAAAAGGGCAGCGGGGGCCGATCGTCGTGGTTAAACACGACTCGATCGACGAGACCTCTCCCCTTCATACAAGCAATCCCGGAAACGAACTCAAAAGCGTCGCGGCGGAGGCCGAGGCCGCACTCCACGGTCACCAAGCACGTAAATTCTGCCTTCTACGGCGATTCAGACCTTGACGCCTGGCTGCAGTCAAGAAAACATCGACTTCGGTTCTGTGCGGAATCAAACGAATGTGCGTTGAAACGACGGCGCGCATGGCGAAACCTCGATACAAAGTCACTTGTCGCCTTCGATGCCACCCGCACTTTTCGACATCGCAATCGACATCGCGGGGTTAGGAAAATGCGAGCCAGCGCTGAGGAACTCATGCGCGCGACGGCCATGAACCTCTCCGCCGGAGGTTTCGCCGAGATTCCGCATGACGGAGTCCATCCTGGCCTGAAAGTGAAGAGCCGAGTCGTGGCAGGCGGCGGTCGGAATGGAACACGAAACGATGCGAACGAGCAGCTGCCTTCCGCGGCAGCTCGTTCGGCATCACATCTATCGAGGCCGGTCCGTTCGACGCCATTTTCGGCGCGACCCCGAGTTTATCTATCCATTGGCTTGCCCGTTCTCGCCTGGGCATCGAGAAGGGAGTCTCCGCCACCGTCGGGCTGAGAATGCCTTCCCCGCCTTCCAGTTTGGTCTCCAGCTGCGACAATCTCTCATGAGCCTTCTCACCAGCGTCACCTTGAACATGAGGTCAGGGAGCCGAAAGCACGATGAACGTAGAAAGCGGAACGTGAAGGCGGCGGTCTGAAAGTTTGATATTGCCCGACGTGAGGCTGTTGGGATCAGCCGTTCGTCATCGCGGCGGCAATGGCGATGAAACCGACACTGTTATTAGAAATCGCACCCGCGATCTTATCGAGCATGGGGCGCATGGAGTGCGTGACGGCTTCGTCGCGCTTCTGTTTTCAACTGACCGTACTCAACGGAATCAGTGAGCGCCAGGATAGCCGTCATCTGGATGAATGTCGCGGGAATGTGAACAGCGCGAGGGCGATGAAGACGACGATGAGGTTGTTCGAGAAGAGGATGAAAAGCACATATGCCGCAATGAGCATCGTCAGTCCGCCCATACAGGTATGGGCGCTGCACTTTGCGGTTGATGAGCGGTAGAGGGGCGTCGTCGCCAAACCTGCGACAAGCGACGACACCGACCACAGAGTACCGGCATCTGAAGGACGAATTTGAAGAGATAAAGATGAACCCCGTCGTGGCGACGTTCGCCACGGTGGCAGCAGCAGGTAGCCAGGGCGACCCACAGCAGTTGATCGTTGCGCGCGATGGCACCGAAAGGCCTGAAACGGATTCGTATTTTCGGCCTCGCTCGCAACGCGCTCTCCTGCTCGGTGGTTCCGAAAGCGACGGCGAGTGGCGGTGACGATGCCGAGAATATAGGGATAAGGCGCCGAAAGCCGTCCAACCGGCCTGCGACTGCTCCACGCTGGAAAAAGAGGGCGCTGAAGAAGCTGACAATAGGTATGACGACCACCATGATGCCAGGCTAGCCGACCGATCCGGGTGAACATTCCCAGGGCGGTGAAGACTCCGCGCTCGTGGGAATCCGTTCGACAGGGCGGGAATCATTCCCCAGTAAGAGATATCGCGAATGGAGTAGAAGATGTCGAGCAAGATGAAGACAATGGCGAAGACGACGATGAAAACGGTCTTGGTGACGTTGACCAGGCCTGAACAATCCGGTGAAGATCGCGAACATAAGGATCGAGGGAGACGACGCCGCCAATCGCTTCACGATACGGAAACGGCCAAAGCGCGTATTGGTGTTATGTCAATAAGGTTGCCGAGCAGAGGATCAAGGAAGATCTCGGCGATGCGGATGATGAAGACGAGGGCCGTGATGATCCTGATCAATGCCTTCGCCTCGGATTTGCTGTAGTGAGAACAGGTTTTGGGCTGCGTAGTAGGTGACGATATATGTGCTCAGCGCGTCGTGAACGCTGCTGCCTGCGAGGTTGCGTGAGCGTAGGAAACTGTTGCGGGTGAGCTTCCCTCGCTGGCTTTTGGCTCGTGGGTGTTGTAGGCCATCTTCTCTCCTTCGAAGCGTGGGCAGTGGGCGAACACGGCCCGCCGATAGATAGACATAATTACCTGTTTAGGTAAAACAAAGATTACCTCAAAATACTAGCGATTTACTCCGAGAAATGGAGCCTGTTCGAGAATCTATTGCAGCTGCAGGCATGAAGTTTACACTACAGGTAATCGTTTTACCTTGCTCGTTGACAATGATGCGATGCACCACTGGAGTAGATCCCATGCCCACCCCTAATCCCGGACTGCTACGCGAGCGCCATCCGCCTCGAGGACCTGCGGTTTCGCCATCAATCGCCTGCCTTCGCACCCGACCACCGTTCCAATGCACCTCGGCAGCCTTAATGGTTCCTGGCAAGTCCGCACCGTCCAGGCAAGCGAGCTTAACGTCGAACAAGCTAGTTTCGCGCAGAAGAACGCGCCGGCGTCGAACTTCAAAACGATAGACGTTCCATCGACGCTGGAGACGAATGGCGGGTGGCGCCCGGCCTACGTGAATATTCAGATGCCCTGGGACGGACACGAGGATCCTCAAGCGCCGAAAATTCCGAGCGCCAACAAGGTAGCTGTGTATCGCAGAGAGTTCGACGTCGAAAGCGACCGCGTCGGAGTGGGTTGAGCAAGGCGGGGACGTGACGCTCACTTCAAAGGATTCGCCACTGCGATATACGTGTGGCTAGACGGCACCTTCGTGGGGTACGCCGAAGACGGCTACACCCCAGCGAATTCGATGTCACCGACATTCTCTTCGGCAGAGCCGAAACGCCCAGCGCGCCGACGCGCCATATCCTGACGGTGGCCTGTTCTCGAATACTCCAGCCTCATGGCTGGAAGACCAGGACTTTGGCGTTTCCACGGACTCTTTTCGCGACGTCGTGCTGGCCGCCAGGCCCGGACGCGCGTCGAGTCATTGCGGCTGAATGCGGACTACGATCACATTGAGGAAACCGGCTCAGACATAGCTAACCTCGGCTCACCCGCAGGAGCACGGCAACATCCGCGGACTCTGACGGACGCCAACGGCCGTATCGTGTGGCAATCAGCCTCGGGCAAGATCGCAGCATTCGCATGGCCTCCCGGTGAATTGGTAGGATAATGCCCTGGTCGGCCGAAAATCCAGTCTTGTACACGCTCACGCTCTCCACGGCGGCGCCGCCGGCAATGGCGCCTCGAACGGAGTCGAGCAACGTCGCTTGGCAAACAGCTGAGAACGTCGTGCAACACTCGGCTTCCGCAGATCTGAAATCGACGCTGGCATCATGACGCTCAACGGGAAGAGAGTCGCTGCCGGGAGTGAACAGGCACGAATTCGACTGCTCTGGCAAAGGGGCCGCACGCTCAGCCGGCAGCAGATGATCGACGACATCCTCTTTTGCAAACGCTACAACATCAATGCGATTCGCACATGCCACTACCCCAACGACGAACGCTTCTACGAACTTGCCGACCGTTACGGCATATATATCTGATCGACGAGGCCAACCTGGAAAACCCACGGATCGTGGAACACCCCCGGCGACAACGCCACACCGAAACCTCCATTCCCGTTCCCCGGATGGAATGGAAGGCGCCTGCCTCGACCGCCTGGAGTCCACGATCCACCGCGATTACACACCACCCTTCGGTTCTATGTCGGTCACTCGGCAACGGAGTCCCACGGCGGCCAGGTATTTCGGTCCATGTACCGCCGGGCCCACGGAACTTGATCCCGTCCGGCCAGTCCACTATGAAGGGATCGTTTGGGGATCGTGAGTACGAACGACGTCAGCGACATCGAATCGCGCATGCGCTTCCATCCGACGCTATCGAGGCATACGTCTCGCATTCACCCCTGCAAGCCCCTACATTTCATGCGAGTACATGCACGCTATGGGCAACTCTGCTTGGAGGGCTCTCCGAATACACCGATCTCGAACGCTACCCGCACTATCAGGAGGTTTCATCTGGGATCTCATCGGACCAGGCCCTGTGGAAGGAAGACGATCCGGCAGAGAGCCTCGCATGGTCACCTCGAATACGGCGGCGGTTTCGGCGAGCAGGCCTTGCGACTACGAATTCTCCGGGGATGGCCTCGTTTGCCGACCGCACCAATTCTCACCGAAAGCCGCAGAGGTCAAACAACTCTATGCGAACGTTCGCGTGAGCTCAAGCCCGGCTGGCGTCCACGTTGACAACCGCAATCTTTTCGTTTCCACCAGCAGCTACGAGTTCGTCGCCAATTTCCTCGTTGACGGCGTGAAAGTCTGCTCGCAACCCACAGGTTCGACGTTCCTGCGGGCGGGAGGGCGGAGTTCCCCATCGAGTGGCCGATCAACGTCTGTCGAACACCGACACCGAACTGACTTTACGAGGTGAGCGTGCAACTGGCCGAGGAGACACCATGGGCGCCTCGTGGTCACGAGATCGTCTTCGGCCACACACGGTTCGCATCCCCGGCTCCGGGGAAAGCCATCGTCCCACTGGCACACCGGCCATAACCGTGGGCCGGTGGAACGTCGACCTGCGACAGGAGAGGCGGGAAGCCCTTCTTTCGCGAACTCAAGCTGGCCTCGTTTCTGTGGACGGACGAGGGACGCGAGTATGTGCTCCGCCCGCCCAAGATCACCACCTTCAGGCCGCTGACAGACAATGACCGCGGCGCGGGGCACGGATTCGAGCGGGCCCAGTGGGCGGTGGCCGGGCGCTACGCGCGTTGCGTCGACATCGCTGTCGATTCTTCCCTCGAAGGGCGGGTCGCACTGAGCCTATGCCTTCGAACTCGCAGCCCCGCGAGAACGCCTGTCACCTTGCGCTATGAAATCAATGCGGATGCGCGCATTCACCTAACAGCCGACTATCCGGGCGAAGCCGGGGCACCCACGATCCCCGCTTTCGGCCTCGAATGGGCCCTGCCCGGCGAACTCAATCATCTGCGCTATCACGGTCTGGGCCCCGTGAAACCCTATGCGCTGATCGTCACGCGGGCGCTCGCTTGGGCGTCTGGACGACCACGGCGGCGCAGGATTATCACGCCCTATTTGGTTCCCCAAGAGACGAGGCAATCACAGCGAGGTGAGATGGGCTGAAATCACCGACGACGCCGGGCGAGGAATATGCGTCAGACGGCACAACCCCGACGCGGATGGGTCCACTTTCAACGTGTCCTGCTCCTACTCCTCAGCGCAAATAGAGGAAGCCTCACGCCAGTGGGAGCTGCCTCATCCCAGCACCGCCCCTTTTACTCATCTGAGGCTGCTGGCTGCGCACATGGGCGTCGGCGGGGACGACTCATGGGGATCTCCGGTCCACGACGCATACCAGATCCCAGCAGCCAATCCCCTGCGGCTCGACGTGGATATGTGGCTCATCTGAGTCCAAAACGGGCAGCGTGCAACACTTCGCAGACCCTTCCTGCGCTCGCGTTTGGGGTCTTGTCCTGTGACAGCAGACACTGGGACAAGACCCGTTGAGTGCTCCCCGATATTAAAATGTTGTGTTAGACGAAGGGCTGCGTTTAACAGAGGTTGCAGATTTGTTCCATGTAAGTTGCGATTTTTACCAATTAGTGGTGGTTCGTTGTGTTTACAGGGTGCGTAAGTGTGGTTGGTGGTGGGAGTTGTGGTGGTTTGTTTCATGTTTGGTTGGTTGTGCAGCAAAGTTTCTGGCAATTTTTCCACCTGTTTTTCCGTTGGAGTAACGCCATATCGTCCTATTATGGCATGCGGCGGGGGCGTGGGGGTCTATACAGGGTGTGTGGCGGTTGGTAGGCTGAGGAATTGGTGATGCTACAGGTTCCGTTCTCCGGAATGCGTGCGGCGTAGACACATACGTACAGTGTGTGGACGGACAGTCGGTTCCTGTGGCTTCATCGCGGCGGTACACGCCTGTCGGGCCGGCATTAAAGAATGCGCCCATTTTTGACACTGGTAAAGGAGGACCAACAGCAATGTCCGTTTTCCGTTTCGACCCGAACAAGTTTGAGGCCAGCCTCAAACAGTTGGAAAAGAACGGTCAAGAATTCGACGAAGCGCAAAAACGCTTCGTCGACGGAGCGCAGTCGGCGACCGGAGCGATCGTCTCCCGCACACAGCCGTCGGCCGGCCGGGCCTCCAGCAGGGAGGACCAATGGTCAGAGCATAGGGGAGCTTGACCAGTTCATGTCGCCTTTGCGTGTGTCGATGGTCGCCATCGACCGTGAATTGGAGACGACCTCGCGCCGGCAAAAGCAAGGCATCGCCAACCTGCGCACGGCTCTGGTCGAGTTCACCGCCCTGAGCGAAGCCGACCGCAATAAGTACCTGGACCGCCTGACGGCCCTGGACCAGAAATTCACCTACCGGCGCCCCGAAGAAATCACTCAACTCTACCAGTCCTACTTCCACCAATTGTCGATCAACCGCACGGCCACGCGACTAGTCGACAACGTCACGTCCACCGTCACAACCGCCGTCAAAGGCTTTTTCTCCGGCATTTTCACCGATGGAGACAAATAATGTCCACCCCGTACGCCACCCACCTGCACGGAATCGAATCGTGGAGCACCGACCAGATCGAATACTCCACGAAGACCTAACCAAAGTTAGCGCCTCACTGACCGCGATCGCCAAAAACAAACCGAAGCATCGCCTCCGACCTCGGCCTGGAAGGATCCACCGCCCGCGCCGCCTGCGCCTGCTTCGACTCCCTGGCCACACATCTTTTTCGACCACGTCAAATCGACCAAATCGTCAGAAGTCTCCACCGACGTCATGAACGCCGGAATCGACGCCAGAAACACCAGCGCTGACATTCAAACCAAACTCAAAAACATCAACGAAACCTTCGGTACAGGGGGGACCGCCAACACCAATGTTTCCACTCCTGATGCTGCAGCGGCGGCTGCGCAGGTTCAGGTTAAGCGTGATGCGGCTTATGCCGAGATTGAAAAAGCAGGCCAAACAGGCGCTGCATACTTTGGATTCTAAAGCCTTGGCCGGTATTGGCCAGCTGCCTTTTCAAGACGAGATCCGACAAGCCGCGGCCGGGCCGGACTCGCCCGAGGCCAAACCCCGCATGGTCACCACCACCAGCCCCGAACAAACATCACCAGCTACTCGCACGACAGCTGGCGGGGCACAGAAGTCTCGCACGGCCTGGACCGTAACCCCCGACAGATCAATCGACAGCCCGGAAGTCAGCCCGACGTCTTCCTCAAGCCAACCCACCACACCTCCGCCACCGGGCGGCGATCGGCAGGGGTCGCTCACAACCACCACACGGGTCTCGTCTGCCTCAGGCTCGTCTGTCTCAGGCGGAACTGGTGGGTCGATCCTTCATTCACCGGCGGTCCACAACACCCTGGCCACGGCAGCAGCCATCAGCGGAGCGACAACCACTAGCGGCTCACAAAGCCTACCAAGCCGCCCCGTGCCGCCCAGAGGCTGCAAACAAAATCCACCTCTTTGGCGGGCTGGTCAGGCGCGGCCATACGCACCGGACCGGCCCGCACAGCCAGCATCGTCCGCGAACCACCACCGCCATCCGCACACCCCACCACCGCCACAACAGGCCGTGGCGACAACCCGCGGCGGGGCCACCGGAATCGCCCGCCCCACATCAACCACCACCCTCGCACCAACGGCATACTGCGCGGAACAACCACAGCCGTCCGCGCCCGCACACCCACCACGACAGCCCCGGCCCTCCATCGTCCGCGGAGCCACCACCGCCATCCGCACACCCACCACCGAACAAACCACCACACGCGGCACCAGCCGAACAACCACGCGTCACGGGCCACAGGCTCAACAGCAGCACGCGGCAGCACGTCGCGAACAGGCAACACAAACACCGGACGCGCCAGCGCGCCACGGGCGACCGGCTCGACAGCACGCGGGACGGGGCGGGCATCAGTAAACAATTCCACCAGGTCCTTTTCGAGACCATCAACTACAAGCCAGGCGGCTGACACGAACCGAGCCACTCGCCACGCAATCGACGACAACCACAACACGGGCAGGATCGCCGTCTTCGAGCAGATCGACCCGGTCGAGTCAACCTCGCGGGTCAAGCCCTCCCGGCTATCACGCCTGACCGGCAGGCCAGACAAAAATAAACGCCGCAACACCGATCACACGTGTCGAGACACACACCCGTCACGGCCTACCAGGACGACAAAACCATCACCTTCTCGAAGCCGGCACACCCGCACCTCCACCGCCCATGACACCAAACACACCACAATAAACCACACCAAGGGGAGGGACACAACCGGTCCCTCCCTTCACAACCTGAAGGCGGTCATGTCACACCACGGCAAACCGGCCGCCCGTGTGCCCGTTGCTTTTATGGCGTCCCGGACCAGTCCGAGACTGACTTTCCTCTTAAGTGAGGGTTGGTTTACCTAAACGGGTCTTGCCTTCCCGACCACTCGTGCCCCGACAGACCGCCGGACTCGTGCGGCGCCTGGGAGGGTGGATAATCTTCGCCGGAAGACGGACCGTCGGTTTGACGTGCCGCCCGTAGTGGCGTATCGGCGGTATCGAGAACCCACGACGAGCGGCGGCCCTCGTCGGAATAATGAGTCTGCGATACCATCGCCAAAGCCCTGCGTCTCTCCGGACCGCCACAGCGGTCACCACCACAACCGCCCCGACAGCCAGCGCGCCAAGACCGGCTCCACCCCCACACCGGCACACCCCCTATCATCGTGTTCAGCCCGCCGACCCGAAGCTGACTCGCCAGCAGACGGACCCTGCCCTTTCCTCGCCGTAATCGAAATACCACGACCAAAAAGTTGAAGTTGTCTGACAATGACCTTATTGCCCTCAATCCCCTGCCTTTGTAGCCTTAATGACACGTCCAGGCATCGACACAATAATCCTCGTCTCAAAAACCACGATCTTTATCGTCATGTAAATCTGGATACACAAAACGATACGTGCCTCCTCCTCGGTAAAAACGCATTTTTCCGTCAAGAGGCTCATTTTGACGTGACTTCTACACTTCACATGCCCACCAGGCGGAGTAATATCTTTCGATCTTCGATTCTTAACAAATTTGATTTTTGCTTTGAACACTACTCGGAAGTCTTCGCATGTTTTGATGGATCTTTGCCCATCGTGTCATCGGAATCTTCAAGGTCAGGCAGTACTCAGACGCTTCCGTCAGCCTGAAATCTGGACCGTTCCTTCGATCTTGCACCCAGCCAGCACACACATAACAACCGCCATAACAGCAGCCACGAAGCAAGGCAAAACCTCGCAGACGCATAACCATGTCAGAACTCCCTTCACCGCCCACAGGCGAACACCGACGTAACTACTGTACGCAAACTGCCTACTCAACCGCACATCAGGCGAGAACCGTTCACACAAGAAAACACCGCCGTCGAATCGCTCCCCATCCACCTTGCCCACAACCAGAGTTAGCCGTACCCCAATGGAGATGTGGCAGACTCGTGCGGCGCCTGAGAGGGTGGATAATCTTCACCGGAAGACGGACCGTCGGTTTGACTGCTGCCCGTAGTGCGTATCGGCGGTACGAGAACCCACGCGAGCGGCGGCCTCGTCGGAATAATGAGTCTGCGACGCTGTCACCAGAGCCCTGCGTCTCTTCCGGACCACCACAACGGCAACCGCCGCAACCGTCCCGACAGCCAGCGCGCCAAGACCGGCCCGCAGGTCACACCGGCACACCTCTATCATCGTGTTCAGCCCGCCGCCCCTGAAGCTCGACTGCCAGCAGACGCCCCGCCCTTCCTCGCTGTAATCGAAATACCACGGGTGAAGAAGTTGAAGGTGTTGACAGTGACTTTATTGCCCTCAATCCTGCCTTTAGTAGCCATTTAATGACAGGCCCAGGCATCGACACAATAATTCTAGTTCTAAAAATCACTGTAATCTTCGCTATCATGTAAATCTGGATACACGAAACGATATGTGCCCTCCTCCTCGGTAAACGCATTTTTCCGTCAAGAGGCTCATTTGACGTAACTTTTACACTTCACATGCCCACCAGGCGAGTAATATCTCAATCTTCGGATTCTTAACAAATTTGATTTTTGCTTCGAACACTACTCGGAAATCTTCGCATGTTTGATGAATCTTGCCCAATAACCCATCACAGCATCTTCAAAGGTCAGGGCAATACTCGTACGCCCGTCAGCCTGGAAATCGACCGTTCCTTCGATCTTGCACCCAGCCAGCACACGCATAACAACCGCCATAACAGCAGCCACAAAGCAAAGGCAATCCTCGCAGACGCACGACCATTCAGAACTCCTTCACCGCCAACTGGCGAACACCGACGCAAATACTACTGTACGCAACCAATTCTAACCCCGCAACCATCCATCGAGGCAGAACCGTTCACACACAAAGAAAACACCGTCGATGATCACTCCCGTCCTCCTGCTCGCAACCAGAGTTAGCCATGCCCCCGCCTGGCAGGGGGAATTGATACCGGACCTTCACGTCCCAGTTCTACAACTAGACAGGCTTTGCCGGCCCCGGTCACGTCACCAGAGGCACGAATCAGCGACTTTGTTTGAGGAACCGTCTCAAGCCGGCACAAAGCTGTCGCGAACCGTCAACTTCGTCGAAACGAGTACGTGGTGGCATGAGGAGTATCGGCCGATGATGGAATCTGAGAGCAGAAGAATGGCCGATTCAGCGAGTTCGAACAATCGATGTCGAAAGACGACAACGTTGGAGAGGTGTACCGGCAGACCTCTTGATTGTTGATCGAGACGACCGCAATATCCTTGATCCTGACCCCCGCCGCAGCTAAGGCCTGCAGGACGCCCACCGCAAGCGGGTCCGCGGCGACGAGGATCGCATCCGGGAGGCGATCCTCGCTTTTCTGCGAGCAGGCGAGCCGCTTGTTCGCGGCCGTTCTCGACGGTGAAGCCACCGCTGAATACACCAATCCGGCGAAGTCAAGGCCAAGGCGCTGCGCCCAGTTGACGTAGGCCAGGTGGCGGAGTTCTTCTTCGTAAAATGAACGCTATACGTGGCCGGAACCGCCGACGAAGGCGATTTCTACTGCGGCCAGCAGCCATCAGCGTCGAGTCCGTCAAGAACGGTCTGCTGCAGATCGGGCCTCACCGAGTGAAACAGCCAGGGGCAGGATTGATGTCAATGAACACCCATGAGGCAACGCTCGGCTGAGTGCCGTGAAATCGCCGTCGGCCAGCGGAGCAGGACCAATCGAAACGAAACCGTCGAAGCTCTGACCTGCCCCCACGAGGGACTGGACGTCGGGAAAAGGTGTGAGCTTCGTATTGTGCTCGTCGGCTTTGACTTTTCAGAGCCTCGCGGATCTCGAAAAATACGCGTCCTGCAGCCCGCGCTCGGGGTCGATGTTGTCAAAACAGCCACACTCCTGCGGAATTCCTACGCGACGCCCTTGCACGGAATACCATCTCGTTGCCGGCTTGAAGGATACGCCTGCGCGTTTCATCGCGCACGGTGAACGTGGGGTCTCCCTTGAGAACACGGGACACGGTGGCTTTCGAGTACCCTGTCGCAGCGGCGATGTCTGCGAGGCTGACCCGCGACGGTTGACCGCCTCCTTTTTGAACCGGAAAACGAACGAACTTGAATAGAAAAACCGTTTTTCGCTGACCAATGTACCCATAAAAGCTGGACAAACCAATGTACACAGCTGGGCAAAAGCCCAAGAAATAGAAGAGGAGCCCTGCACCGCAAGAACTCTTTGTACTTTTATTATTTAGAGCGCCAGCATTTGCAGAACACCGAGCTGAATTATTTGTAGAACATCAGGCCGCATCATTTGTAGAGCGCCAGGCTGAGGTCGTGGCCGAACTGCCGCGGTCAGACGGCTCGGGTGAGCTCCGCGAACACCCTCCCACCAGCTCTGCGGATAACGAGATTTGCACGTGAATCATAGAGGTAGAAGTCGCGTTCGCGATGAGCACCAGGCGGTCGCCGTCGTAGTAGTCGACGAGGCCAGCCGCCGGATACACGACCAGGCTCGTTCCAGCAACGATCAACATGTCGGCGTCGGCGATCGCCCGAACGGCGCCCTCGAGAACGCCACTGCTGAGCATCTCGCCGTAGAACACGATATCCGGCCTTACAACCGAAGAACATGCAGAGCAACGAGGCACGGTTCCGGCCTGTGCCTCAGCGAAATCGGAGACGGAAAACGCTTGCCACAGCCGCTGCACGGCAAACGCGACCAGTTCCCGTGCGGCTCGAAGACCCGCCCAGATCCCGCCTGCTGGTGGAGTCCGTCAATGTTTTGCGTGACAACGGCCGAAAGCGAACCACTCCTTTCAAGCTCCGCCAAATACCTGTGTGCCGCATTGGGAGCAACGCCCCTCGCGGGCATTTTCCTGAGCGAACCATCGCCAATAGGCCTCCGGGTGATCCTCAAAGAAATCGATTGACAGCACTCCTTTTCGAGCGGGAATTTCGCGGTCCTGATGGTAGAAACCCCTTCGCACCGCGAAAAATCCGGAATGCCAGATTCTGTCGAGACCCCCGCCCCGCCGAAAAAGACGATGCGCTTCGACTGCTCGATCCATTGCGCCAGCTGGCGAAGTCGACTGTCCATGCCACCAGCCCAGACCCCTGCTTCTTGTAGCGCGCGCCCGCGCCCCGGTGGCAAAATGCGACATCCAACACAACGCGACTGTCGTCTTTCTAGGCGGAACGTAACAGGCCCACACCAGATCGGGTTCGCTAGGGCTCATATGTATGACAATTACAGACGCGGCCATCACTTCCGCCATCGCCCTGCGTTTGGAGCTGCTGGACTGTCCGTTCCAGCGCAGGTTAAACAGGCGAAGCGGACCATCTCATGTCCCCATTCTGGCGCGCGTCAGCGCGAGCTTTCTCGTCGGCTGGCATACCGCCCGTGCGCTGCAGATCAACGCATCCAGGCATTTCTCGATTCTTATCTGGAAGGCGCTGCCGCCATGCCCGCAGCTGCCACGTTCGACGTTCGTTCTGGATCAGCCCGGGCTGGCACGCGCGCTGTCGTTGCGCCCGCGGACGCCGCCCAGTTTCACCTCGACTCATGTCGAAAGCTACAAGGTACTCGGCGGCGTCCTGCACAATCCTCGCAATGATCGTCGAACCACCGCGGGCGTCTTCCACATAGCGGAGGGCGGCCTGCCCATCCCGGACGACAAATTGCAGTACCGCGCGACGTTTTCGCACGGCTGCTGGCCCGCCGTCGACGCCCCGGAAGATCTGCTCACTCTGCCGTGGGCTTCCACCCAGCTCGAGCGGCCCGTTGCTTGTCTCGCCCTGCTCGCCCCATCGTTGTGCCCGAAGTTCCAGGCTCTCAGGCGAGCGCCTCGATGGAGATCCGCTTCACTCGCCCCCGGCGGCCTGGTCTCCAACTTGGATTTCGTCGAGGGAATTTTCGGCAATGGAGGCGATCCCTACCCTGCCGGAGAACGACGCCTCACTCGCGCCGGAGTCGTGGACCGGCCACCGGCTGCGTCATCTCTCGCCCCGCATCTGACCACCTTTGACGAAGAAAGAACTGGGCCCGCCCTCCTGGGACGATGCAACCGAGCGTCAGCGCCGCGACGGCCAGTGCTGGAAAGAAGAGGTGAGCTCTACAACGGCGGCAAGCGCTCTTCAAATGCGTGGCCCGCGACGAACGTGGCGTCATCGTCACCGTCATCGCCGACAACTACTTCGCTACGCAAGAAAGAAGTCAAAAACCCAGATCGGATATTCGCCAATCTTCGGGTGCGTCGAAGAAGAACACGCCGGCGGCGCCGTCGCTACCCGCGCCACAACTTGGGTCAGAATACACGGACACTCACACGCCCGACGGCGTGACTCTCGAACACGTCGTGGAGCGCAATCCCGGACGTTTCGAGGTACGCGAGGACGGGCTCGGCCGTAGCTGTCGACGACCCCACAGTGGTGTTGACGCCAGCCGGCGCCCACTACTCAATGCGCAACCAAACCATCACCTGGACGGACGCCAACGGCCAAGAGGCGTCGATTCCACTTCTGGTGGGCAACACCTACGTAGCCCCCGGCGGCTACCGGGTGCACGCCAAGCATCGCGAGGGCGACGCCACCCAGTGGCATTTAGTAGGCACCGCCCCGTGGTCCACTCAGGCCCATAAGCCGGCGACGGTCTCCGGCGGAGGAAAGTCGGAGATATCCAAGTCGCTTCTGGACGCCTTCGTCTTCGGCGAGGCCTACGTCGGCGACGTCGACGAGGATCTCTGACGCTGTGCATCCTCGACGGCAACTACGCCGACCGCTCTCGTACGACCCTCGCAAGAACAGAGCGCCAACCACGCTCGATCCTTTCCGAACGTCGCTCGCTGGGCAGCGTCATCTGCTGCTGACGCCCTCGGCGATGTGCACACCGACGAGTACAACGCTTTCTGGAGTCGATCCCCGCCCAAGCATCAAGGAGCTGATTTTCACCGTCAAACGCTTCTATCAACCCAGTTGTGCAGTGACTGGCGCAGCCACTTACTCCGTGGGCATCATCAATGGCCGTAAGGGCAACTCTCTGCGCTTGGACGGCGAGGTCATCAAAGTCAACATGCGCGTGGGCTTCGAGGACGCGGCGCCTGGCGCCTGCGCTGTCCCTGCGCCCAGACTCTCGCCTGCGGCCAAAGTTCGACCTGAGGACGACATCACCGCCTCAATCAGTCGCCTCCCCGGCGGGCTCGCTGAATCGACGCCCGGCTCGCAGCTTTCGCGCAAATTCGTCGCCAATTGCGAATCCCTCTGCTCTTTTCAACGGCCCGACGACGCAATCGTGCGCGGCTACGACAAACAGACCGAATCGGACATGTCGGCCCCCGAAGCCGATCTGTTCATCTCGAATTTCCAACCGCTCACACCACGGACGCTCGCGCCGCGGCGGCTGACGCCCCCGCCGTCGCGTTTCACCAAGCCCATGCAAGATCTCGTCAATCGCGCGGCCCAACTGCCGGAAGCCGAGAACCCCAAAGACGAAACCTACTGGGTATCCACGGCCAATCCTCGCCTGAGTGAACGGGACTCCCAACGAAGAATCCCTTGATACCTGCAAGTGCGCTCCCGACATCGCCAACCTGAAGGACGTGGCACTGGCCGATCTGACCAACCATCTCTTCCTCGATGCCTCTGGGCGAGCCATTGCGCCACAGCGTCGACGTCGTCGCAGCCGGCCGTCGCAACAACCCGCCCGAAGACGGCGTCCCGCCTCTGTGCGCCTACAACCCGCTGCACTACATGGAACTGCCCGAACTATTCATGGAATTCATCTCCTCCATGACCGGAAAGTCCCCTCAACGATACAGGCGCGGGCAGCGAAGGCGCGCTGACGAAGGCGCCGTTCAACGCGCTTCCAGCCATTTATGACCTTAACGCTGCGCTGCTGTCTTACGCGCTCAGCGGCTATGACGGCTGGCTGTCCTCGGCCGGGTACATCGGCTCCGAAAGTCCAAGTGGCACACGACATCTCCCTGCTCATCCCCGAAATCTTCTCGCGGATGAGCACCGAGGAACGCGACGCTCACAATCTCATCGCGGGCGGCTTCCTGGAACGCATCGAGGACTTTCGAATATGAGGGCCGCACGGTGCGGGCTTCACGCCTTGGCTACAGGATGAACGAGGCCTCGCATCAACCTTCTTTGGTCGCATCTTCCAGCATCCCGACGTCGTCTTCACCCAGGAGATGCTACGCCCCGAGCTGCAGGACGAGGCGGTTTTCGCCGATTCGGTGGACATCATCGTCACCACCCACAAGGTTGTAGCAGAACACTACCGGGCCGACGGATCCCCTCGAATGGGCGGTCCCCGCTGCGGGCGCCGCTGGAGATCATGATCGACGGCGTCTCCCGCGAGGCTGGGACGTGGCGAGCTCGGAATTCCGCGCACAGTTCGAGCGCGAGAACATCCTGAAATCAGCCTGGTATGCAGAACGGCTGGATGCCAAGGTTGCCCGCGACATCAGGGCAGCTCATCAGGCCATTGAAGATCTCACGCGCTTCTACGCCGGAGAGAACAACGAAGAGGTCAACGAACGCCTGAATATCGAGGGACGCTTGGCCGAGGCGAGGGCGTGGCTGGACACCGTCAGCTCGCAGGCCTACCGCGATCATCTCGTGGGCACTCTTGGCCTCCAACCCTCACTGGCCTGACCAAGGGCCGACGCTGAGATTCGGCATCCGTCGCAGCCAAAGCCGGGCGTCAAGCTTCCGCCGTCCGCTGCGGCCAAAGACTGTTAGGCGTCCGCCGTCCGCTGCGGTATGTCGGCGACGGGGCAATGCGCGTAAGAGTCTAGCTGATATGCCGCGCCGTCTTGTGTGCCGAGGTTATTTGTCAGGTGATGGAAGCGGCGCATCCAAAGCAACTGGATGTGCCGCTATGGGCCTACCGAACAGTGCGAGTATTAGCCGCTGCAGCGCTAACAGTGACATAGGCAGGTGCCTGGAGCTGCGCTATCGTTTATCAACACGCGCAGTATCCGGGCCTTTTTCCTTGCCCGACGAAGAGTCTTCCGCTGGCATTGAGGTCGGCAGGGCTTGCTGTGTTTCGGCCGGGTGTGGGAAAGGCCCGGACCGTGGTGGGTCCGGGCCTTTGTTTGTGGCGGGGCAGGATTTGAACCTACGACCTCCGGGTTATGAGGCCCGGCGAGCTTTACCGAACTGCTCCACCCCGCGTCGGCCCGTTCAGTCTACCGATGCACGAGTCCGGTGGCAGGCGGTGGCAGTGCGAGTGTCACGTTCGGCGACGGCTCGCACTGCCACCCGCCAGCTCTCTTTGCTCCACGCCCTTGTTTTCTCGCTTTACTTGCTGCTGCCTTCGCTTTCTTTGGGCACAGCATCGCCATTTTTCTAGGTGTGGCGCTGCCGCTTCCCTGGGAACAGAGCCCCTCCGCCTGCCTTGACGGCGCGTTCAACAGCGCTTTGCAGTCGCTTTTGAGCTTCGCCATAGGGCCGTCCAGCTGCCTTCCTTCATGGCGGTATCAGACTCTTCCATTGCCTTCTTGGCATCCTCGAGAGCGGATTGCAAACTCGTTATTCGATGCGGAACCGCGGGAGCCGCCATCTGAGCTGGGCGAGGCAGACGGAGACGCACTCGGCGAAGCACTCGGGCTCGGTTTAGGAGTCTGTTTGCCATTCGAATCGGTTGATGGCGCTCTTTCGCCCAGAGACGTTGGCGTCGCCGGCTTGGGCCCCGAATCGCCGCCAAAGGACTGATTGAGCGATTCTTCGAGCGTCGGGGCGAATCCGATCTTGCTGCCCTTGCCGAAGTCGTCAGCACATACTGGGCGATCGATAGGAAGTGCTTCCGCTGGTCTTAGAGGCCTGCACGTACACCGGTTGGACGCAGCAACCCTCCCCTATCGGCAACGTCAACAAGTTGCCCATAATGACTCGGTCCCTCCCTGTTTGAGGAGGTTGAGCGTCGTCGAGACCTTCGAGGTCCGTTAGGAAGTTATTCTCCGCCTGGCCCGGCCCCGGAACGGTCACGTCCTCGGGAGCTCTATCAACCTCAACTGTCTGTATCCATCGCGAACCTTGCCCGGCTCGCGCTGGCTTCCGAATCGACAGATAGGAAGCCGGTCATGACGTATTCTGTTTGTCCGCACCTCCCAGGATGAACCCTGTGGAAAGCGAGAATTGCGCCTCTTTCTGACCCGGCATTTGGAGAGTCAGATAATAGGGCGGTTGCAACTGCGTCGAACCGTTGAGTGCAGTCGGCTCTTGGGGAACATCCCAGAAGTCGCCGCCTGAGTAGAATTCCCTTTGGCATTGGTCACGTGGTAGCGCGACAGAAGCGTGCGCTGAACCTTGAACATATCCTCCGGATATGCGCATATGGGACATGAGGATCCCCGGACATCTTGGACATGGGCGTCAACGTCCCGGGGAAGACCTTCGACCAGGCGTTGACGATCGGGTCCTTCCTATCCCACTGGTAGAGGGTCACGGATCCGTCGGCATGCATCCACAACCGCCTGGACCGAATTGCGGATGTAGTTCACTCTGCCTGGGTCCTCGCCGTATTGGCCTGCACCCTGATTTTGCGTCTGTTGTCGCTTCGTCCAAAGACTGACGAGGCCGAATACGGATACTGATTGGTGGTCGTGTACCCGTCGAGGATCCACACGAGGCGCTTGGGAGTCTTTTGGGGTTGCCATCCATATCGACGACGGCGGGATACACCCTCTGAATCCAACGTCAGGTAGAGCCACCTTGGAAACCCTGACTCGCGGATCGCGATCGTAGAGAATCTGAGAGTCTTTGGTCACGCGATCAGAAAAAGAAACAGATCCGTGTCACGGAACTTGATGGCGTACATGAGTTTGGCGAAGGGCGGTTGCCGATTTTTCGGCCCGCCATCGCCCGTGTAGGTGGTCGATTTAACCCGTTTTTCGAGCCTCCAGTCGGGTAGTCGAGCTCCCACGGGTGGTTCCTTCGGCGCTCCCACCACGGAATAGTTCGGAGATGATTTTTCCGAAATAGACGCGCGGCTCGTAATTTCGGAGTTCGCCCGTCGAGGTATCCCCTGCTGGAAGAACGAGGCTCTCCGTCCGACGTCGTCGTATTTTCCATACGCCGAGACTACGCCGAAACCGTGCGTAAACGGTGTGATCGTTGACCCACGTGCGCTGTCCCTCCGAAAGCCCGTTGAGGTTGAGCTCACGAACCGAGATGACCGTGTCACGCGGCTGATTTTTTTGATCGTGTAACGATCCACCGACAGCCGCTGGTCGAAGGAATAATAGGGGCGATTGCGCTGAAGCTGAGTAAAGGTGGGCGAAATGATATTCGGCCAAGCACCCGGATCTGCGCAGTGGTTTCGGCATCCGAACGAAGCTGGCCCCGCGGCGGCATCGGTCTGGGAGCTTTGTACCCGCTCTTTTTCAGCATTGTCGAGACCGTAAGCGTTGAGTGTGGCGTTGATATTGCGCTGGATGAACGTCGATTCCTTCTCGGCAGCGTTTGGAACGACCTGGAAACGCTGAACGAAATAGGGAATGCCCATCGTGACGACAAGCCCCGCCACAGCGGTGACCGCGATGCCGATGACCGTGAATTTCCACAGCCCTTTGACCGCGGCCAGAACGAAGAGGCCAGCGATAAGAACCGCGGCCAGTGAAAGAATCGTGATTCCGGGAAGAGATGCGTTGATGTCGGTGAAGGAGGCGCCGGAGAACTTCTCATTGTTGGCCAGCAGCATGTTATACCTGCGCAGCCACAAGAAACCTGCGACGACGAGCGCGGCCAAAGCCCCCAGCACGCCAAAATGGACGCGGACGCGGGAAGTGAGGACCACCTTCGATCCGTCCGAAGAGATTCCACCGTAGAGGTAATGGCTGATGATGGCCACCACGGCGCCAACCGCCAATAGTGTGACGGACAAAGCCAAAGAGATTGCAAAAACAGGCAAGGTGGAAAACGTGAAGCTCACATCATTGCCGAATTCGGCATCCTTCTGGCCAAAAAGGCGTGCGATGGAGCCCACAAGACATAGGTCCGCCACTGCGTGCCGAGCTGAGAGCCGAACACCACACCCAAAACGAGGGGCACACCAAGGCGGGTCAGCCACGGATGAGCTTCGATCTGCTTGCGATACTGGTCGATCCCCTTTCGTACTGCCACATCACTCCCGTGCACGGGCGACGATGTGGCTGACGAAAGCCGACAGGCTCACAAGGAGCGTGCCGAACGCCCCGAGGGCGACTCGCCCACCCCATTGGGTCAAAAAGATCTTGGCGGCCCCAAGCTGGGAATACCACTGAACGTCGGTCCAGACGCTTGGCGAAGACCACGAGGGCAGCCAAAAGGACGGCCAGAACGACGGGGTCGGAACGAAAACACCGACTGATCGGTTTCGTCCACCGCCCTTGGAAGGATTGGGGAGAATGCTTGTAGCGGACAACTTCGCCTCGTCGTTTCGACTACGCGGCCGGTTGACCGCGCTACTCAAAAGTAACCGATGCGCGGCGATATTCCCAGACGCCCGGCGCAGAAAGAGGGGAAACAAGACCCTCCCATCCGCCTGAATGATGAAAGAAGCTCGCAATACCGGGAAAAAGTCGTGATCGTATCGCGAAATCGACTCTCTGAGGGCGCGCGTGACCGCGAAAGCACTCCACGCCCGCAGCGAACATTCGGCATCGTGGAACTTTACGGGCCTTGAACCTCCCGTGGCACACTGCGTGGCGTGAGCCAAGTAGAACAACAAACTAGAACAAGCCGTGCAAGAGATCGACGCTTACGTCGCCCGCGACGGATGGGATGGGCCGATTCGCATCTTCTCCCTCGTGGATGCAAACACCGCGATCAGCGCCAACCCCGAACTCGCCGAGCAACTGCCCGGCGACGCCACCGGCCTATTGTCCATCGAACAAGAAGGATTGCCGGAATCCAACCTCGGTCGAAGAGTTGCTTCGCCAGGGATCGCGTGGCCCGAAGTCGTCGACGGAGCGGCGATATGTCTCGAACGCGTCACGCTTCCACCCCGAGCGGAGGACGATACCCGACGATCTTGAGGAAGCACAGCGTTTCGTGGCCAACGACCCACGCCGCGAGGATATCAGAATGGTCGGGGGGTTATGCGCACAGGCGCCAACTGGTGACACTGCGGCTGCGGTCACATGATTCCGACGCCGAAGTGATCTCGGGGTCGGCCTCGTTCCGGAGATGGTCGAAGCACTCGCCGCGACATTCGCCGACTGATCCGGTTCGATTCGCAGCTTGGTCTCCGCTCGAATCTGTCGACTGCATTTCGCCTCAAATCGGCGCCTAGCCACTACAGGCGAGTTGGCCCCACATGGATCGGTGCTCGGGTCAGGGATAAGTGAGGAGGCCACCCCGGAGAGGTTGGCCCCACATGGATCGGTGCTCGGTTTCAAATCGACACGCATAGGGTTCGGCACTCGGTCATTTATTCGCCGTTTGGCCCCCCAATTCGACGTTCGAAGCCCTCAGGCGGTCATCGCCTCGGGCTCGAGTCATCACTCGGAACGTCACTATTTCTTTTTGGGCGTTCTTTTTGCGTGCGTTCACTTCTTTTTAGATGCGTTCTGCAATGTCACGGGCACGTCCGCAAATTCGACGTCTTCCCTCACCGATCGCCTTTACGGCCGTGACGGCTTCGTCGAAAGTGCGCACGGCATACACCGGCATCCCTTCGGGTTCATATCCGATCGTCTCGGCGCAATTCTCGGCGGGCGCCACGAAGTATTTCGCCCCTTTTTGCGATGCGCCAACGAGTTTGTGCTGAATGCCCCCGATGGGGCCGACTTTCGCCTGACATCGAGATCGTTTCCGGTTCCGGCGATGGCCTTGTCACCGCCAAAGCGAACCCGGAGTGAGACTGTCATAGATGGCAAAGGCTGAACATCATCCCGGCAGACGGCCCGCCTATGTTCTCCACGCCATATTTAACTTTACCGGGTACTAAAGTCTTTGGGGGAAAGATAGACGCCGAGCCTTGACCCTGGGCGAGTCCAACCGGTTTGGTCAGCGTTATTCGCCACCGTGGTCACTTCAACCGTCTTTTCCTCGCCCTTGCGAGTGAATCCAATCGTCACTTTCGTTCCCGGTGCCGTCTTCGCAAGCCCCCGGGACAGATCGGAGTATGCTCAAGCTTCGTGGTCTTGCCGGCGACCGAAATCGAAGTCAGACGTCTCCCTTCGAGAGTTTTCCGGCCGCGTGCGAGCCCTTCGGCGCTCCGGCGACCACCAGTTTCATTTTGACCGTCCGTCCGGCTTTCCTGAGGGCGACTACGGCGGCGGTGTCCTGAGAATCCGTCATGAGCGCGGCATTACGGCGATCGACATCGCCGGAGGACTCATCTTTCGAATAGAGAGCTCGAACTGGGACCGACTGCATGTCTCGCGAGAAGAGCGAGGCGAAAAACTTGCGCCGAGGGACGTTGAACTCCCGCGGTGCCGCAGGAGGAGACCGTCGTCATAAAGAGCTTTCGTCGACGTCGAGTAGGTTGCGGCGCCTGAAAGCTTTACGAGCTGAGTGCCGTCGTATTTTCCGGTCACATCGATGGCCGGCCCCGCCGTCTCGACGACAAATGCACTGGGCATGACAAGCCCGATCACCGCGAGCAAAACCGAAAGCTCCGCCTGAAACGAGAGCGTCTGCGCGTTGAATTCCTCTATCATGCACGAGGAACCCCTCCGCGACAACAGACGGAAATAGAATGCCGACGTCGCACACTCGATGGTCACCTTGGCCCCACCTCTTGGCCTCTTGGCCCGACTTCTTGGCCTCTTGACCCGACCTCTTAGCCCTCGGCGGACAGTCGCCCCCTCACCGGGGTCAGAACAACATAAACTTATGGCAGGAAGACGAGAGGTATCAAAGTGAGCGAGAACGAACTGCCGCAAGACCCTGACCGGTGGAGGAAATGCTCCGAGCCGTCATGGGAGACGAGGCCGCCGAAGCGCGTCACAGAGCAAATGCGCGCCCGGGATGAATCCTCGGCAGCCTTGGAAGGCATGCAAAATCTGAGACGTCACCGCCGTCGCTGGACCAGGGTGCGGTCGATGCTCGGTTCGTCCGGCGACGGACCCGTCGATTGGAGCATTGCCGAAGGCGGCCCGTTACCAGATCCAAAAGCGAGCACTACGATTCCGTGAGTTCGGCGGAAGGCGAACGCGCGCGAACCTCTCGTGGCATCTCTTTGGCTGGATCCGCCGTCGACGTCGACCCGTGTGCCGGCCCGATCAGGCGTGGAGCCGCCTCGACTGGCTTTGCGCATTCGCTTCCGGACGTTCAAACGGCTGGCCGAGCCTGTGGCCGAAAACATCGCACGGGCCTTCATTCCAGGCCATCGTGGCGCAACTAGACAATATTCCCGAGAATCGCCCGGCCCTGGGCGATACCGAGACTCTCCCTGGAATGCGCAAATCTCATTTCGGCCGTCATGGGTCTGCTAATACGGACGTGGCACGGCTCTCGACGGTGTGCTTTGGCACTGCCGACGCTGGCTTGCCTTTGGTCGAAGGCCACACGGCAGCCCTTGTTCCCGCCAACATTCCAGTTTCGCCGAGGGGCTTGACGCGCCTGAGACGAGGTTCGCATATTTGTAGCAATACGGGAGCAAGCGGTTTGCGCGCCTATATTCGAAGGTGCCGTGGCTGCGCCCGCGAGTTCTGGACGCGGTAGCCGCCTATGCACGCGAGATCCAAAGTCGACATGGGCTCAGTGGAAGAGCAGGTTTCGCGGTGGCTTCGACCCTCAGAAGCTTCAGGAATTCGACCTTTCGAAGGTTTTTGCAAGCGAGCCGACGGAAGCCAAGCCGCCGCATTGGCGCAGTTTTGCAGCGCCCTCTCGTCGGATGGGTGAAAACGCGCACGCGCACGCGCACGCGCGCGCGCACGCGCGCACGCGCACGCGCACGCACGCACGCGACGCGCGCGCGCGCGCACGC
>BNJV01003071.1_pt1 | contig 91102 bp, 107 predicted proteins | sample 8540591 | NCBI WGS metagenome assembly BNJV01 (sample SAMD00202457, study PRJDB9452) | human saliva metagenome | host: Homo sapiens
AAGATCTCCTAACTTCCAAATACCAAGCCAAAAAAAGAAATTGTAAGCATGATAAAGAATGTAAGGAACATATTATCGACTAGATTTTTTTACTCATCAAGCATAGTTCTCTAGCTATGTAAGGAGACACGGGGAACAAGATGCACTGTACTATAGTAATTATTTTTTTCATGATTTATTAATAATACTGTCACATATGATACAGTATACTCCTTTCTAGGAAGATTTCTTTTTATTCCCTATCTTTATTATAGGCCTACAGCAATTTAGATTCAATTTTTTTCATATGTGAAAGTAGTTTCAGAATTCGAACTTTAATTTTTTTATTATACATTGATTATCATTGAAAAAAATGTACAAATCAATTTCTTAGATTTGATAATATGATGAACTATAAAAAATACAAAATACCAATCCAGAATAATGTACAAAAAAAGTACATTTTTTAAAGAATGTACTTTATGCTTCTAATTCAGTTATATCAATGATTTAGCTCTAGTTTAGTCAATTGTACATAAATTTTTAGTTTTTGTTCGCTAACGTCCGTCATCACCTAAGGAAAGTCTCTAAAGAGGAATTTCTATTCAATTAGAAAATCCCTCATCGTCATAAATTTATGTCCCCTGCCGGAATCGAACCAGCAACTACTCCTTAGGAGGGAGTTGTTATATCCATTGAACTAAGGGGACCGATAAAAAAAGAAGCGAGATCACTCCCGCCTCCTTGTTCGTCTTAACGACGGATTTCTTTAATACGAGCTGCTTTACCTTGCAATGCACGAAGGTAGTACAATTTCGCACGACGTACTTTACCGTAACGTACAACTTCAATCTTTTCTACACGTGGAGTGTGTACTGGGAATGTACGTTCAACACCGACACCGTTAGAGATTTTACGAACAGTGTACATTTCAGTGTGTCCTTGACCTTTACGAGCGATAACAACGCCTTCAAAGATCTGGATACGTTCACGAGTTCCTTCGACAACTTTCGCGTGTACACGAACAGTGTCACCAGGACGGAATGCAGGGATATCAGTACGAAGTTGACCTTCAGTCAAGCTTTGGATTAATGGATTCATTTTATTCTCCTATCTTCGTCAATCTTGAGGGACCTCCCCCAGCGGATAAACTGTATTTTTGTGCTTCCATTACGCACAGAAACTATCATATCAGATAATTTCAGGTTTGTAAAGCTCTTTTCTCTACTTTTTCGCAACTTTTTGACCAGAATAAATGCTCCACTCTTTTGGTAGGCAATAGGCGATGGCACAAGCAATGACAAAGAAAGGAAGATTGGCATAGCCAAAGACTTCTCCTCCGATCAAGATCGGTGCGAGCAAGGTCGTCGTCGCACTGCCAAAGACACTAGCATATCCGATAGCGGCCACGACTAAGACAGGTAGACCTAACATCGGAGCAAGAAAGACTCCAAGTGTAGCTCCGATCGCAAAGAGCGGGGTCACTTCTCCTCCTTGGTATCCAGCTGAAATCGTCACCACGGTAAAGAGGAGCTTCAAGATCCAGTCATAACTCTGCGCACTGCCCTGATGAAAAGCCACATCAATCAGATTGGTACCTAGTCCACTGTATGTGCCGACCTTGGTCAGCTGGAGGGTCAAGAGGACCAAGCTAAGTCCAGCCCCTATAAGCGCAATCCGGATATAAGGATTAGGCAAAACTTGAGCGACCGTTTTCTTCAACCAGGAAAGGCTAACCACAAAGAGTTTCCCAGCAAGGCCAAAAGCCAAGCCAAGAAGAGCAACTTTGATCAAGGTCTCTGGTGTCCAGCTCAGCGTTTCTCTTAGTGGCACTGCAAATTTCTCTAAACCAAGGGCATGCGAGGTAAAGCTAGCCACAATCGAAGCGATGAGGGCAGGATAGAGAGCCATCAACTGCAACTCCCCAACTGTCAAGACTTCAAGAGCAAAGAAGGTTGCTGCGAGTGGCGTCTGAAGAGCCCCGCAAAACCGGCTGCCATCCCGGTCATGAGAAAGATACGCGAAGCATCTGGAATCTTGATATGACGGGCAAAACGATGCGAAAGGGTCGCTCCAATCTGGACCGCTACACCTTCCCGACCAACCGAACCGCCAAAGAGATGACTCATCCAGGTCGTCAGCATAATCAAAGGCACCAAGACCAAGGGGATATTCTCCTCACGCGCGTGTCCGACTTCAAAAATAAGGCCCATCCCTTTTGAAGCCTTGCCACCGAAACGTTTATAAAGATAAACGATGACAAGCCCCGCTAAGGCCAGAAAAAGAATTAAAGGCCAATGCTGGCTTCGGAAATCACCGATCAAGAGAAGACCTTGTCCAAAAATCATGTCAATGGCACCGACCAAGAGACCAATGAAAAGAGCCATCCCTGTTAGGACCACATACTGGTGGACTTTTTGCTTGATCGATAGACTAGTCACGCGCCCTCACCTCCTCTTGGAAGTCTCTCGAGCGCTTCATCATATCTTGAAACTGGGCTTGAATGGTCGCCCGATACTGCTCATCCGTCACGAGAGAGCCGACTTTCTCAAGCACTTCTCTCTCCCTTCCCTGATCGAGCACAGGTAAACCTTGTTGCTCCTTATATTCTACAATCTGACCGACACAGACCATCCGTCTTTCCAGCAAGGCTACAAGCCCTTGATCGATCTGGTCAATGTCCTTACGAATCTGATCTAAATCCATGTGTCTCCTCTTTATTTTGGATATAAATCGAGGCTGTAATCCATCGATCCAGCCTCTTTGTCATTAATTTGCTTTTGCTACAAGTTCTTCTGCAAAGGCTTCTAATTTTTCAATGTCTTCGTCTTCTGCAGACAAATCAACTTTGACACACTCAGAGCCTTTTTCAGCACCAGTCGCAGCGAAGCAACGATCGAAATCATCAACTGCTTTACAGAATTCGTCGTAGAAGGTATCACCTGATCCTACAACACCGTAAAGTTTGCCTTTGAGATCAAGGCCAGCCAAATCTTCGTAGAAATCTTGGATCTCATCTGGAAGCTCTCCATCACCGTATGTATAAGTCGCTACCACTGCGATATCTGCATCAAGGAAGTCCTCTGCATCCACAGTTGTACACTCATCCACATCTACTTCGACACCAAGATCACGGAATTTGTCCGCTACGATATCAGCAATTTCTTCAGTATTTCCAGTCATACTAGCAAACAATCTTCGCTACAGTCATAATTTCCTCCCAAAAGCTATTTCTCGTATTATACCACTTTTTCAAGCATTTTGCACGAAACCTTTCCCGATAAGCTGAAAGAAGGGACACGTTTCAAGAAATTGGCCCGAATCAACCTAATCGCCCTTGTTTTCATTTAATTGACTGTTTAATTTCTTTCATCATATCCATCCATTCTACCAAAACAATGAACTAATGTAAAACCGCTTCCATAGCTCCTAATTAGTGATAAACGCTTGCTGGATGGGCCTTTCTTATGTTAAAATTGACAGAGAAAATGAGGTAAAGTATGAACGTAATGAATGAAATTCTTGAAAAAATTCAAGCTTATGACACGATTATTATCCATCGTCATCAGAATCCGGATCCGGATGCGATTGGTAGCCAAGTGGGCTTGCGGGACCTCCTGCGTGCGCACTTCCCTCAAAAGCGGGTCTTGGCAACTGGCTATGATGAACCGACCTTGACTTGGCTTGCTGAGATGGATACTGTCAGCGATGAGGATTATGATGGAGCTTTGGTGATTGTCTGTGATACGGCCAATACTCCCCGCATCGATGACAAGCGCTATTCGAATGGTGATTTCCTGATCAAGATCGACCACCACCCAAATGACGATGCTTATGGCGATCTGCTCTGGGTCGATACCGACTCAAGCTCTACCAGTGAGTTAATTGCACTTTTTGCAAAGGAACTGGAGCTCGAACTTCCTGTTAGCGCTGCGCGTCTTCTCTATGCTGGGATTGTCGGCGATACAGGTCGCTTCCTTTATCCTGCTACTTCGACTCGGACTTTTGAGATTGCTGCCTTTCTTCGAAGTATTCCCTTTGATTTTACAGCACTTGCTCGTCAGATGGATACGATCAATCTCAAAACTGCTAAGCTTCAAGGCTATGTTTATGACCATCTCGAGATCGATGAACATGGCGCTGCGCGTGTTACCTTGACACAAGAGCTCTTGAAGAAATTCGATCTACGTGATTCAGAGACTGCTGCAATCGTCGGAGCTCCTGGACGCATCGATACCGTGGCTGTTTGGGCTATCTTTGTCGAGCAGGCCGACGGTCACTTCCGTGTCCGGATGCGTAGCAAACGAAAAGTGATCAACGAAATTGCCAAACGTCATGACGGCGGTGGCCATCCACTAGCCAGTGGTGCCAACTCCTATTCCCTTGAAGAAAACGACCAAATCTACCAAGAACTACAAGAAGTGGCTCGTACGAACGAAGGCTGAGAATGATTTATCAGCCTTTTTTATTCCATTTCTGGGGTTTTCATTTGTCATTTCTTGTGGTAAAATAAAGCTAGTAAAATTATAAGGAGACTTATTATGGAAAAAAATCGTTTGTTTATCATTATCTCTGCTGCGGTAGCGATTCTTGGATCATTTTTACCATGGGCAAGCCTGAATGCTGGTGCATTTGGTTCATACAGTGTGAATGGACTTCACGGAGATGGATGGTTCATCCTTATCTTGGCAGTCGTTGCGCTTGTTCTTGCTTGAACGATGTGAAAGCTTCATTGCCAAAAGGTTTGGCTATTGGTGTTATCGTCTCAGGTGCTATCGCAACTGTCGTTGCATTGATCGATGTATTTGGTGTGAACAAGTACGCTGCTGACTTCAATGGTTATGGCGTTTCAATCGGCTTTGGTTTGATCCTCACTTTAATTGCTAGCATCGCTATTGTTGTGACTGGTCTCTTGGCGATGTCAGGTGGTAAAATCACTAAAGGAACCTTCGAAGAACTTGCTGAATCTGGTAAAGGATTTGCCCAAACAGTTGGACGTGTGACAACTTCTACAGTTAAAACTGCTGTAGATGAAATCAAAAAAGAATCACACGAACACACTGAAGGAAAAGCTGACCAACCAGTGGAAGCACCAAAAGATCCAAATCAATCTGAACAATAATAAGATCATCATCACCTTGGCTTAGCCAAGGTGATTTTTCGATCATTAATTTAAATAAAATTAGTGAAAATACTTGTCAAGATCCTGGAAATTTGGTACACTAGCTAAGTAACAATCTATGGCTCGGAAAGAGACCATGGCAGAAAGGAAATATTGCAAAATGAAAAAAGATATCCATCCAGAATATCGCCCTGTTGTCTTCATGGACACTACTACTGGTTACAAGTTCCTCAGCGGTTCAACTAAGTACTCAAACGAAACAGTTGAATTCGAAGGTGAAACTTACCCATTGATCCGTGTTGAAATTTCATCAGACTCACACCCATTCTACACTGGACGTCAAAAGTTCACTCAAGCAGATGGACGTGTGGATCGTTTCAACAAAAAATACGGTCTCAAATAAGAACCAACACAGAACCACTTCCCTTTTGGGAGTGGTTTTTTTGATCTAAAAATATGAACATGTAAGGAACACTTTCTGAAAAATCGTTTTCATTGTCTTCCCCTCTATCCTCTGTTATACTTGGATTATCAAAGAAAGGAGATAAGTCGATGACATTGTCCAATAAATTCACACTTTCTCTTGCCTCACTGGCAGTTCTTGGTCTTTTAGCATCCTGCTCAAATCAGACAGCTCAAACACCTGCAAGCTCTGCTAGTTCACAACAGGTTTCTTCGAGTGCTTCAAGCTCTAAATATTCTCAAACATCTAGCCAAGCTGAAAAATCTAGATGGGACATACAAGGGAACTGATGAAACTGATCAGATCACTCTGACGCTCTCTGGTACGACGGGCACATGGGAAGAGCTTGAAAGGGATGGCGAGAAAGAAAACAAGCCTGTAACCGTTCACACTGACAATCATACTCTCACTGTGGGGGATGATCTCAAATATTATAAACTAGAAGGTAACCAACTCACTATTGAAGATGACGATCGTGATCCTTCTGATACCATTGTATTAACTAAATAGAATAAAAAATAAGAGGTTAGGATGTTGATCCCAACCTCTGTTTTTTATCTTAATGGAACTGCATTCCACCATCCACGATAATGGTTTGGCCTGTAATGTAGTTTGAATCTGGTCCAGCAAGGAAGCTAACCGCTGCTGCTACATCTTCTGGTTCTGAAAGACGTTTCAAAGTAATATCTTTAGCGAATGTTTGCATACCCCATTCGTCGTCTTTACCTGCGTTCTTACCAACTTCATGAGCGATATCATACATCATTGGAGTTTTTACGATACCAGGTGCATAGGCATTGACAGTAATGCCTGAATCAGCCAAGTCACGCGCCAAGGTTTGCGTAATCCCACGAACAGCAAACTTGGTCCCACCATAGATGGTCAAGTTTGGATTTCCGACAACCCCTGCTTGTGAAGTCGCATTGATGATCTTCCCACCATGACCGAGTGCTTTGAACTGAGCTTGAGCTGCTTGTGCACCCCAAATCACACCACCAACGTTAATAGCAAATGTACGTGTAAATTGTTCTTCTGTAATTGTATCAAGTGGTGTAGTTGGTGCAACACCTGCATTGTTTACGACAACATTCAAATCTCCAAAATGGTCGACAACTTTTTGGAAAGCCATGACCACTTCTGCTTGTTTGGATACATCAGCAACGACTGCAAAAGCATTTTCTGCGGACAACTCAGCAACTGCTTTTTTTCAGCTGTTTCAGCATTGTAGTCCAATACTCCAACCTTAAAGCCATCTTGCACCAAACGTTTTGCGATTGCAAAACCGATTCCTTGACCAGCACCTGTGACAATAGCTACTTTAGACATATGATTCCTCCTTGGTATCAACGATACCAGCAAACGTTCATATAGAACAGCAAGGGTTGACAACTAGTTTTTGATGGGGTCTATCATAAATTCCGACAAAACTATGCTAACAGTATACTCTTTTGTGAAAAAAACATTTCAATCTCTAGCCTGTTTTTTTGAAAAAAAATAGTTTATTTATATGATATTTTTTTATTTAGTGATAAATGAACTAAAAGCGTGAAATAAAAATATGGCTTTTACCCAAAACGGATAACTGTTCTATTCTGTAAAAAGCTACATGAGGCTGGGACAAAAGTCCTAGCCTCTCAATCATTTTTGGATTGTCAAGCAAGACGCAGTGGTTGAGTGGGCTCTACTGCGCTGATTTCATCAGCTTTTACAGCCCTACTCAACTGTGCGGAGGTGGGACGACGAAATCGAATTCTAACGAATTACCGATTTCTGTCCCACTCTCATAAACTATTCGTTTGATTGATCCCTTTAGTCATCAGACTCTGCAAATACTTGAGTGGCTTTGACTGCTTTCTTCCACCCCTTGTACAGCTCTTCCTTACGAGATTCATTCATCTTAGGTTCAAAGATTTGGACTACTCCATGAAGAGATTTTTAATTCTTCCAAGTCCTTCCAATAGCCTACGGTCAGACCTGCTAGGAAGGTCTGCTCCTAAAAGCCGTTGTTTCCAAGTTTTTTTCGCGGGCAATCGAAATTCCAAGAATATCTGCCTGAAACTGCATTAAATAATCATTTTTTTCGCTGCTCCTCCGTCTACTTTTAGGACAGGGATAGGAGTCTTGGCATCTACCTGCATGGTGTCGATAATATCGCGTACTTGATAGGCAATGGATTGAAGGGTTGCCTTGATAAAGTCTTCCTTGGTCGTTCCCCGGGTAAGTCCAAAGACAGAACCACGCGCCTCTTGATTCCAGTATGGTGCTCCAAGACCCGTAAAGGCTGGGACCACATAGATTTCATCCTGGTTCTGAGACTTAAAAGCATAGGCCTCAGATTCAGGTGAACTGTCGATCATCCGCAGGCCATCACGAAGCCACTGAATGGCACTTCCAGCGATAAAGATAGATCCTTCAAGGGCGTAGTAGACCTTGCCATTGATCCCATAACCAATCGTCGTCAGCAAGTTGTTTTCTGACAACTGCATCTCCTCACCCGTATTCATGATGATGAAAGATCCAGTTCCGTAAGTATTCTTGACCATACCAGGTTCAAAGGCCAATTGACCAAAGAGGGCTGCTTGCTGGTCTCCTGCCATCCCTGCAATCGGTACTTGTCCACCGTAGAAATGGAAAGGAGCTGTCTTACCATAGATTTCAGAGTTTGAACGCACCTCAGGAAGCATGGCTTTAGGAATGTTGAGGATTTCCAAAATTTCTTCGTCCCATTTTAGTTCCTTGATATTGTAAAGCATGGTCCGAGCAGCATTGGAATAGTCTGTCACGTGGGCAGCTCCATCCGTCAGCTTCCAGACCAGCCAAGTATCAATGGTCCCAAAGAGCAATTCTCCTTTTTCTGCACGCTCTTGTGCTCCTTCTACATGGTCCAAAATCCAACGGACTTTAGTTGCTGAAAAGTAGGCATCGATGACTAGACCTGTCTTTTGGTGGAAGGTTTCTACATAGCCTTGGTTTTTAAGTTCTTCAGCCAGGGAAGCTGTTTGTCGTGATTGCCAGACAATAGCATTGTAAATAGGAAGGCCTGTGTTCTTATCCCAAACAACTGTCGTTTCCCGTTGATTGGTAATGCCGATCGCCTCGATTTGTTTGGGCTTGATGCCACTTTCAATAAAGACCTCAGCGATCACAGACTGAACCGAGTTCCAAATTTCATTGGCATTGTGTTCCACCCAACCAGCCTGCGGAAAAATCTGAGTGAATTCCTTTTGACTAGAGCTAACTTGCTCGCCTTTTTTATTAAAAATGATAGCCCGCGAACTAGTGGTTCCCTGGTCAATCGCCATGATGAAAGTTTCTTGAGACATAAACTGCCCTCCTGAATTAGGTACTTAAAAATCTTGTTCTTTCATAAACTAGTATACTCTATTTCATCTAGGATTTGTATCCATTTTTTTAATAAATTCCTATCTAAATTTTCCTTCTGCTTCCAGCTTTATCTGACAAAGTTAAAAGAGCCCTAAGGCTCTTCAAAGTCATATTTCATACGCTTATAAAGATCTGCGCTGTTTTAAACGATTTAAAAATTCCATAGTCGGGCTGTCCTGGTAAAGTTCTTTGAGAGGAATCTTATGATAGGCTGAAATTTCGTCCGAAGTCACACCGTAACGAATCAAGAGATCATAAATACGATTTAAATCGTGCTGTAATTCATCCGTGATGAGGACATTATCGCTTGTTTCTTTTGTTTTCCAATAATAAGATGGCAGCACTTCCTTGGTTTCAATTAAAATAGTTTGCAACAAAGTCCCACCATGGCTATCCTTCTGAGAGATATCTGCTCCAAGTTCTAACATTTTTTTAAAAACCTTGAAGGATTGGTCAGCCTTTTCCTTAGACGAATACATTTCATATTGGCCATTCCAACGTTTGATCATGCGCCTGCAGTCAAATACAGCTCGTCCACCCGCTGTTTGGAGGACTGGTTGACAAAATGGATTCAGCTCTGTCGGTACTTCGATAAAGTTAAGATCTGCACCTCTATCAATGAGTAAGTCCGCAATATCTAAATGTCCCGATTTAATAGCGACTTGAAGGAGCGACTGTCCCTGATCTCTTTTAGGTTTGTCACCCGAAACAGCATTGACTTCTTCAGGCTTTTTATCCAATATCTGACGGATAGCCTCTAGATCTCCTCTTCGCAACAACTGAAAGGTTTTTTGCATGGTCTTCCCCCTCTCTCATTATAGATAAGAATGACACTGTGTTGATACTTTGATCCTATCTCTAGGTTCTTCGTTAAACTGATTATACCATTTTATGGACTCTACATTGAAGTCCTAAAGGCTAAAGATGACAGACTCCCATCGAAAGAGGGACAACTCTATTTCTCTGATTTTCGTATAGCCACCAGCCAAGAGGCTAGTAGGATTTCGAAGCTAACCAGAAGAATAATCTGTGGAAGAGAGCTCTGAACCAGCATAAGGACAGCCAGACTATCAATCAGCATATGAGCGAGGATACAAGGAATAGCTCCTTTCGAGTACTCCTTGAGCGCTCCAAATAGGAAGGAATTCCCTAAAATCATCAGGTAAAAGATGAGATAGTTGGACGAACCTGCTGTAATCCAAGGGAGTTGATAAATAGGGATATGCCAGAGGAACCAGACAACGGAAAGAAGCATCATTTTAGATATAAAGTGCTTACTAAAGAAAAGATGTTCTTGTAAAAACCAACGCCAACCGACTTCTTCCAGGCCTCCATATAAAAAGGTCCAGGGGAAATAGAGGAAGAAGGCCAAGAGGGAGTTCCCAGTAAAGCGAACATTCATGAGCAGGATGGAAATCCCATAATAAATGACGGGGATGAAGAATGCTAGGATCCAGGATAGGGGACTTTCTTTTTTTGAAGAAAGACCTTTTTGAAAAAAATTCACCCAAAGATTTGACTTCACTCAACACCAGAGAAAAAACAGCCGCCACAATCATGGGAATCAAGTTCATTAGGATAAAAAGGAGAGAGGCCCCCATACGACTCCTATCTGGGAAAAACCAAAGGATCACTTGCCCTACTAGAACTGTAGCAAGGAGAGCAGACAGTGCATACCAACTAGCGACTGATTTTTTTGAAATAAATTTGCTCATTTTTTTCCTCCTTTACTGTTACATACTTCTTTCTTGCAATCATGATTGCTAAGCTAATAATAAGAAATTTTACTGATGATAGATAGCCATACCTCTTCATTCATTAGAATCTGAGACAAGGAATTGATACAGGCATGGGTCATGACACAGATCCATAAATTTTGCGTTTTATGATACAAGGCCGATAAGATAAAGCAGTTAGTTAGCAGACCTACTAGAAACGGAAACAATTGAATGACAGCTAAAGAACCATCAATATAAAAGTATAGTAGATGCCAACTAGACCAGGCTAAAAAGGTGATCAAAGTAGCTGAAAGATAAGGTATTTTTTCCTGCAAAGTTGACTGAAAGAAATAACGCCAGCCAATTTCTTCAACTCCACCAAAAAGAAGAGACTTGAAAAAAAGCCCTACTAGCAAGACCAACGATTGAGTGGTGATCTTACCACCAAAGATATAGGGGAAAAAGTCGAGTAACAAGAAAACGAGCACCAAACAATAATTTGCTAAACTGTCTTTGACTTGAAAAAAATCTTTAGAACTTGTTTGAAACTAGATTGATGGTAGCCAATACTGGCAAGACTACCCCAAAAAGCTGATGACAAGCCACCTACAATAATAGCGATGATCCCAAATGATGATGTAAAATCAACCTTGACTCCTCCTGCTCTTAAAAACCAAACCAGAAGGCTGACACCTAATACTTGACCAAAGGTTCCTAACAAATACATAGATAGGGCTTGCTTTCTACTCATTCGTGATTCCTTTTCTATTCTTTCATCTAGTTCATGACTCTATTAGATTTGGAGCATCCCCCTAATCCGCATCGACCCAAAGATGGTATTGTTCACAGTGTAGACATCGAAAGAGATAGCCACACATAGAACCATCCTTGACTAAGTATTCAGCTACATCCTGAAATTCATTACGTGACTCGTATTCTGCTAAGACTTGCTCAGCAATGCCCATTTCTTCCAGTTCACGAGTGCCAACTGTCCCCAGATAGGCACAGTAGTCTTGGCAACAAGAGAGCCAATATTCGCCCTGCCAGCTACTATAGCCTGGAGTTTGACAGAATAGGACCTGGTCTTTTTCCTTATCCATGACTCCTTGCCAATCAGCATCTTGGATAAACTCTGCTTCAAACATCTGGGCAGCACGACCAGTAGAGATACAAGTTGGACAGAGATGTCTGAGCTCCTCCACACAATAGGGTCTCAACGCATAATAGATAGTGTGTTCTTCCCCACACGAAGGACAGTTCTTGGGCTCCCCTTCCTTAAAGGCACCAGTCCCTAGTGGATCCGGATGATAGCGGAAGCTTGGCAAGTCTCTGATCTTCTCCTTATGAGCCTCTTTTTCTTTTTCAGTCAAGGGACGCGTAAGCGCAAAGCGATCTCCATGACTATGACTCATCTTTTCTAAGGTAAAAAGTTTCTTAACTTGCTTGCGATCAGACTTGTCTACTAGCTCTGAGAAGAGAGCAAAGGCACTGGTATACAAGCCCAACTCCTGATACACATCCACCAAGACCTGCTTAGCTTCTGGAGTTTCCAGTAAGGTCAGCCGATCCGCAAATTCATAGAAAGCCAGCACGCTGGATGAATCCTTCTCTTGCTCTTGGAACTGCTTTTTTAAGTGGATATATTCTTTCATAGAATCGTTCATAGGACTACTCGCTTTCATTTTTAAAGGAAACAAATCGTAGATTCTATTACTACAGATGATTATATTCTAACCTGGATCATGTACTTTAAACCCATACCTGCCTGCATTTCGCTTGAGTTTCGCAACTAACTCTTCATTCCGCTTGCTTTTCCCAAAAAAGAAGGGAATAGTCTTTCCATTTCTAAGCTCGATATAAAAAGCATAGCGAGCCCCGCCACCAGATCGTCCACGAAAAATTGCATAGGTGATTTGCTTGATCTCTTTCAGTGGGATCATTCGCCGACTGAAACACAGAGCGACATGGATATAGAAGATTCCACGGTTAATATGGAAGGGAGCAAAGAAGGGACCACTACTACGCCTCGCGATTGCCCTTCTTCTCAGGAAAAGGAGAACAGTGAAAACGAGCAAGAAAACTAGCACAAATAGAATCGGAGCATAGTCCATTATCTTTCTAAATTCTAACACGCTGTCCTTCATCCTCTACTTCATCTCAACCCATTTTTCATTGTCCATTATAAATGGCTTAGCTAGACCTTCGCCTGTGTAGTCCTGGTATTTGGTTTCCAAGTATTTGTAGACATCCTCCTTGGTCGCAAACTTGATGGCTTGATAGGGCTCTTCAAAAGTTAGCTTTTCAACAAAGAGATAGCCGTCCTTGGCAGGAACCAAGACACCGACGTGACCGACAAAAAGGGTATTGCCATCTAGGTTATCATGAACAATAACGGAAAGCATGCGCGCATTTTCATTGAACTTGAAATGAGCAAAATACTCTTCCATCTTCTTGGCATGGACCTTTACATCCGTTGTAGCCTCTGTCGGAACCCGTGAATACAGAATGTTAAAGGCTTCCTTGTCTGCCTCATCGAAGACTTTCCCTTTTTCAATCGCATCATTGTCCACGAACAAGAGTTCACTGTCCGCTTTCATCTTAGGAATCTCGATGCGGTTCTTCAGAAGAGTATAACTATTGATCCGGCAGTTAGTCCCGACGAAATCGCCCTTTTTCTTGGTCCACAAGTCACTGATCTTCTCAACATTGTAGTCTGTTTTCTTGAACTTGCTGAAGTCACCCGTCAAGCCGACCGAGCCGACAATGCTATCGTAATCTGTTACCAGACCCAAAAATTTATCTACACTGTCTTGATCCAAATAAGCAGACAAGAGAGCCCGCACTTCTTCGACACTCGCCTTGCTGTTGAGGTTGCTGTAGCTTCCCTTGTAACGCTCCTTGTCTGAACTAGATTTCTGCACAGTGGAACTTTCCTGCTTTTCCTTAGATTGCTTTTGGTTGCTACCACAAGCCGCTAAAGCAAAGATCGCCAAGGCACAGCTAGTAAGAAGCATGATTTTTTTAGATGGTTTCATAAAATGGTTCCTTCTAATAATTGTTGTAAGAATCATTTATTTTAAAGTTTCTTAGCTTCATTATATCAATAAATAGATTGAAACAGAAAGAAAAAACTCTCTACTATAATAATACTGATTTTTAAAACAATAGTTGAGGATCTAGTGTTAAAAAAACTATTTTTCTTACATACTATTAATTATTTGATATAATACTCCAAAGGAGGTAGGCAAATGGTAGTAGAAACTGTAAAAGAAGGAAATTCAACCAAAGAAGATAACAATCTTGACTCTGATTTGACTAATGATATTTTTTTGATGAATATGATGATATTTTTCAAAGCTTTAGTCGGAAACTGACAATCTATCTAATAGAAAAAAACAGATTGATAAAAAAAGCATGTTTTTTTGCCAATGTCAATAAACGCACAGCGTTTTTTTCATTTTAATACAGCATAAAAAATAAGAAAAAAGACAATATTAGAATTCTGAATCCAGAAAACTGATATTGTCTTTTTTACGGAATGTTTAATCGTAATTGTAGAAATAAATACATTTCCTTTAAAAATCTTATTTAATCTTGTGTTTGTTCATCTTTTCTTCAAAGATAGCTGTCATAATCTTGCGGAGCTCTTCTCCTTCTTTTTCAGGAAGGTCCCCTTGACGTTTCGCCACTGTATAGAGTTCAGGATATTGCTTGGCTACACGCTCAACTGTCTTGGTCGTCGCATGCCCTCTGACAAAGAAAGGAATACGTTTAATCCATTCTTGCGGTACAAGGGCAAGCAACTTTTTCGCTGCTTCTTTATCAGAAATCTCAGCCGTACTCAAACCTTGGTTGATTTGTTCTTGTTCTTTTTCTGTAAAATCTTTTAATTCCATAGTAAACTCCTCATTTGTTTATCTAAGGACACATTATACACCTATGTAGAGGAAAGTACAACTAAAGAAACTGAAAAACAGAGCAAGGGTAAGTCATCCCTGACTCTATCTCTTAATCGTTAAATCTTATGAAGTATATTGATTTCCGATTTACAGTGGAGCATCTCCCTTTTGCTTTAAATAATAGTCACTTGCCTCAGTTAGTTTTTTATAATAATGATCGTAACTCTTACTAAATTGTCTAATCAGAGGAATAGCTACTTCATAGTAGTGATGGTTAATCAAAAATGTTTTCAGTTGATCTTGAATATTTTTTTCATTAGACTTGTTTTTGTAATCATCACTGTTCAAATAGCGATCATAAATAGAAATTGTGTCCTTATTTTCATTATGCCACTTTTCATAACTTTCTACCGCAGCTATCTTAGCTTCATTAACCTCTTTTAAGGTCTTCATATTAAAACTAGAACTCAGTTCATCAACATAATCCTGTTCTTCTCTGCTTAACTCAAAGGTTGGAAGGCTATCTAAATATTGAATATACTTCTTAAATGCTTCTTCTCCATCTTTTGACAAGGGCTCCTGTAAAAAAGGTTGATAGGCAGCAAATAAGCATTGCCCCAAGTATCCTGGAAATGCTCTTTCGAGTCTCTTATAAATGGAGTCCTCAGCTTCGATGACCGTAAGTTTTTCATTGATCAGATCCGTGTCTGCACCTTTGATATAGAGATCGAACACTACTTTCCGTTTCTCATCACTTTCTAGTTCTTGCTCTTTTCTTCTGAGAAAAATAGATGCAGTAGCCCCATCTGTCTTCAGACAGTCCTTTATTTCTGTTATGGTTAGCCCTAATTTTTTAAACAAGGCAATCTTACTCAGAATCTCTGCATCCTTTTCCGAATATTCCCTATACCCATTTTCTAGCCTCCGAGGATGAATAAAACCTTTTTCTTCATAGTATTCTAGTGCTTTTCGAGTTAAAGCTGTTATTCTTTGAATATCATTTCTTAACATGATCTTGCACCCCCTTTACTATATGATACTCCTGTCCCCAAGGGGCATGTCAACCTTTACCTTATAAACAGAAGACAATCATTTTTCTAATCTCTTTTATCTCTTATTATAACAAGGTTCCACGAATAAATCAGTCATTAAAAAAGAAAAACAGCCAACCATTGGGTTAACTGCTAAAAAAGTTATCAAGTTAATTATTAGAAGAATCAGTATCCAAATTTACTTTTAAATCGTACTTCCAGTCTTCTCCATCTTGGTAGTAGAAAAATTCAGACAGGTCTTCTTCAAGAAAAATACGAAGCATATCCTCCATATCTAAGGAGAGGTCTAGATTTGGCAATTCTTTCAGGTCCTCCCACCAGACTTCCCCCTCTTCAGAGGATATTAAGTCTCCTTCAAACTTTTCTGTCTTATATAAGAGAACTATACAACGAATGCCGTCTTCTACCCAATCTTTCATTCCACAAATCTGGGGAGAAGTGATCCTTAAGCCAGTTTCTTCCTTCACTTCACGGATTACTGCTTCCGTAAATGATTCTCCCACTTCGACATGACCACCAGGAAAGGTAATGCCTGGCCAGTCCTCTTTTTTACGATCAATAACAAGTACTCTATCGCCATCCCTTACCATACAAAGATTTGTAAACTCAACGGTCTCATTCATACAGATACTTCCTAACTATGTTTGTCTTTTTCTTTAAGGATAGGATAAACAATCTGTACCCTATGCTTCTTTTAGTTGCACTTGCGTATGGGCTAGCAAGTCTCCTAGATGCCTCTTATCTTTCCGAAACATCGTCATTGCTAGTAAGGAAACTGCAAGTAGAGTCGCCGAAATAGAAAGGATAATGGATAACCCATCAAAATCACTATAGAAGCCATGAATCGTGCCCATATGACCGAGTTGCCAAGGTAAAAATTTGAAGACGTTTCTAATCAAGCTTGCCTGCACTGTTTTTTTCTGGTAGACCAATTCAAGTCCCGCTTTTACCTTCCCAAAACTGCCATCATTTTTATAATCCAAGAATGTGAACAGGAGCATGATTGGCAAAACAGAGGTGAAAAATACAAGCCACTGCGACTGAACTTCTGTAAACTCTGGGACGCCATTAAAAAAGATGATGTAAATAAGCATCGAACCTAAAAACAGAAGAACTAGGTAAGTTAAAATGAAAAGATAATCAAACAGAAATTCTGTCATTCTTTTTTTAAACGAAATAGGATTGATTGCTAACATCTTCATCATCATCTCCCCCTTTCTCATCTCCTATTATAATATAAGGGCACGAATAAAGATACTATTTATAAAAAGAAGCCTGCAATCTTTCAACTCCAGGCTTCTTTCTTATTAATTTTCTCTATAAATAACAAATCCATTTGGTTGAATGATCAATCCATCATCGGAAATGCTCCCATGACTGATCAGATTTGCTTGTCCTCTTTCTAAGACAAAGTCTTTCTTGGAGTGGTTAAAGTAGGCTTTGAGAATGTGACCTTCATGCTGCCATTGGACTGCTACTACATCTAGCTCTACTTCTTCCAGACTCACTTTACCATACTGAATCATGCCCGCTACTTCTTTTCGGAGTTGGATCAAGTCCTTCATAAAATTCAGCATATCATTGTCCGCTGACACGCGCTCCCAAGGCATGACACGCCGGCAATCTGGGTCTGGACCACCGATGAGGGCTAGCTCCGTTCCATAATAGATACAAGGCGTTCCGCGTTGCAGATAGAGGAAGGCGAGGGCAGACTTGACAGACTGAAGATCGCCTTTGGCCGTCGTCAAGATGCGCTCTGTATCATGCGAGTCCAAGAGGTTGAACATAACCTCAGAGATCTGTTGCCTGTAGTACATGGACTGACTATTGATCTCCCAAATGAAGCGCTGGGTCTCCTTATGGCCCCGCAGAAAATAATCCTTGATACTTTCAGAAAGGGGATAGTTCATCACCGCATGAAACTCATCACCATTGAGCCATGGTTGGGACGAATGCCAGATTTCCCCGAGAATATAGAGGTCTGGCTTCTTGGCCAAGACCGCCTTACGGAAATCCCGCCAGAATTGATGATCGATTTCATTAGCCACATCCAGCCGCCAAGCATCGATATCAAACTCTTCAATCCAGTATGTCGACACCTTCAGAGATAGGCCTTCACCTCTGGATTAGCCGTATTGAGCTTAGGCATATAGCCCGCAAAGGCAAAAGCATGGTAAGACAAGTCGCGACTATTCCACAGATTTTCTGAGGAGACAGGGAACTTTTTAATATGGAACCAATCCTTGTAAATCGAATCCTCCCCGTGTTTGACCACATCCTGCCATTGGGGTGAATCATAGCCAATATGGTTGAAGACGGCATCCAGCATGATCTTCATCCCACGCGCATGAGCCTCTTTCACTAGTTTGCGGAAGGTCTCTTTATCACCAAAATGTCGATCAATTTCAAAGTAATCAATGGTGTCGTATTTGTGGTTGCTTGGTGATTCAAAAATCGGGCAAAGGTAGAGCCCTGTGATTCCTAGATCCTGCAAATAGTCCAAGTGATCAATGATTCCCTGCAAATCTCCACCAAAGAAATCCAAGATTTGCGGGGCAATAGACGCATCCCAAGGACGAATACCTTCTGGGGAAATGGCTGGATTCCCATTGGCAAAACGCTCAGGAAAAATCTGATACCAAACTGTCTGAGCCACCCAGTCCGGAACAGCACACCCATCAATCTCATGGATAAAAGGAAGCTTAAAGCCATTCATGACGAAGTCCAAGTTCTCCTTGTTGTAGGCTGCCACACCTCGATCTCCGTACAAGATCTTCTCTCCCGCTGTATCCTCTAATTCAAAGAGGTACTGGATCCGGGCATGGCGGACAGATACCGACACTTGCCAATAATCAAAGAGGTCATCGGTCGTCACCTTGTCCATTTCCTTGGTCGCCTCGTATAGATCCTCTATAAATAAAAGGATCCCCATAGTGCAAGACAATCCGTTTGATATCTTCTTTCTTGGTCCGGATGCGAATATGGAGCTGGCCGTCCTTATAAAGATAGGCGTACTCCGATTCAGGCCGGTGGTAAATCGCTGTTAATTCCATCTGTCTCGTCTCCTACTATACTCTCTTCTCATCATTCATCAGTTTATGCAAACGATTACACAAAACTCACTCTAGTATACAACTTTAGAAAAAGGTTTGCAAGATCTTGTGAGATAATTTTAGACTACTAACTTGTTAAGATTCTAGTGCAACACAAAAAGCCCAGCGATTGGGCTTAAAGATCTTTGTTGAAGCAATGACTTTACATTATAAGCATCACTTTATACTGTTTCCTACTAAAATATACTACAGATCTATATTTCTGTTAATAGTTTATTGAACAGTTGTTCGAGTTTACTAGTATCTCCATAAACTGTTCCATCCATATATAAGTGATAGATATCATCATCTAAACCAATTGAAATTTCACATTCATAGCCTTTCATCAAAGCTAAAGAACGGATAACTTCTCGTTGAGTACGACCGTTTCCTTCTCTAAATGGGTGAAAATAATTTAGATTATCTAATATCTCAGCTAAACTTTTACAAATCTCAATTTTATTATTTGCGTTAAGTAGATAGTTTGAAATCAAAGTATTTAAATATTTCTGCCATATCAAAAGACTGAACTGGCATAAAAGCATTTCCACTTTTAGAGATATTTACTTGACGGTATTGACCTGCCCAAGTATACATCCCTTCAAAAAGAAACTTGTGAATCTTTAAAATATCTGAAACAGTATTTACTTCAATTGGATTAATAAACAGTTTTAAACTTTGGCTTGCTACTAAACGATATTCTAATTCTCGTGCTTTATTATCATTTTTCTCATTAAATTTATTTATGAGAACAGATGAATGGGGATAGGTGTATAAATTATCAGGGTCTATATAATCATACCCATCATATATTTTTCTGACCATTATCCAACTCCTAATGCAACTGCCTCTTCTCTCAGTCGCTCCACGTCTTCTACCGTGGGATGCCATCCTTCAATCATATTGGTGCTAAGAGCAAACCAGACGCTCTTAAAAACCTTTTTGTTGTCAAAAATCACACCCATAATCATCATTTTTTCTTTATCTACATCTAAGGTCATATTCTACCTCCGTCCTATTATTATAGCATATTTTCAATCATTTTAGTTCTCCTATTTAGAACTTACCCTACACAAAAAGCCCAGCGATTGGGCTTTCTCATCATCTAAATGACTGATACTCATTCCTTACTTGTATGCCGTTTTCCAAGACTGAGCGCTTGCTCTTCTGACAGTTCAACTACTTTCGCAAAGTTGGTATTTCGTGGCATGCTATCTTTAGAATACCAATAAACATCAGCACTCCCATTTCTGGCCACATAAACAACTGGAGCTAGTTGACGAGTTGGCTCTGTAGGCTCTACAGGTTGAACTGGCTGTGCAGGCACTGCTGGCTGACTCGGTTGAGGGGGCTTGACTTGGTTTCGTCTCTACAGAAGGACTGGCTGGTTGTGGTTGACTACTTGGTTCCGTCGGCACTAAAGATGGCTTGGCTGTCCCCTTCAGATAGTCAATAGTCGCATTCTTAGAGTAGTTATCCAAGGTAACAGTGGTGATCCCATAAGCATCTACCGACTCTTTGGGACTACTTAGATGGATAGGCAGAAGGTTGCCATCTCGATCAATTCCTACATATTGCAAGGTCACCTGCCGAGGGATCAATTCATCCCCCGTATAGACAGGCGTCACCTTATAATCCAGCCAATAATTGGGGTGGGTGGCCAGCCAGCTATCGAGTCGTTTCTCGTAGTAGAGCATGCCCTCCACATTACTATCCGCTGTCCCTTTATAATTCCCCGTATTGGTCCAGGCAGTTAGAGGAACCAGATTTTTCCCTTCATCGGTCAGACCGCTAAACTGATAGCCAATCAGATGCCCTCTATGGAACAGCCAGGCCTTCTTCCCTTTGTTTCCATAAGCAATCTTATAATTGTGCCAGCCAACCGGATTATAGTTGAGACGTGGTTCTCTTTTTTTCTTTGGCTCATCCTTGTCCTGAAGCTGAATATGGGCTGAGGTCGCACGACCTAAATGATCAAAATCCCCCAGTACAAGCTGCTTACTGCCATTAAAAGGCAGTAGATGAAGGCTCTGGTAATCGAGGCCCGTTTGCTGAGCTTGAGCCCCTTGAACAATGGCCAAGGACATAAAAACCGAGACCATCGCAACAATAACATTTTTCAAAAATCGTTTTGTAACCATGATTGAAACTCCCACATTTCTATCTAGTGATATTATAGCAGAAAAAAGCGGTTACAAACATAGAAGATAGGCAATTTCTTCTCCTATGTCAATTAGATTTTTTTAATAAGTTTATTTTTTTACTTTAATATTCTTTAGTGTATAAAATATTGACTATTATTTTTAATACATAAAATGATACACAACTATTCTAAATCAACTTATATTCATACCACTCTTCATCTACTTTCTGAAATCCCAAAGCCAAAAACATTCTTTGACTTTGAGTATTAAAAGGATAAATTTGAGCAGTTACCTTAACCATTTCTTTCTCTTTGGCCAACTGTATCATTTCAGAAACACATCGTCTTCCGATATGTAAATTCTGATACTCTTTGCTGATCACTATAGAAAGCTCTGAATTATCTTGAAGTGTCACATCTCCAACTAACACTCCCTCATATTGGATATAATAGCAAGAACCATGTGAAGTTAGGTAATCATACATTTTATGAAGTTTAATTAGATCGTAAATCTGATCAGTATTATCAACTTGTTTGCAAACCTCACTATCTTGATACCAAAGAAGGGAGATCTCATCATTCCTATAATAGGGAATAAGCACAATCTGATCATCTACTATTCTATTCATACTTACTCATTTCTTTCATCATAATGAGTTCCATTTACTTTTAGCTTAATCTTAATATAAATATCCAGTCTTATCTCTGATGGATCTACTCCCGAATCACCTTGATTTTTCTTCTATTTGCAATGAAACTACTCAAGAAACTGATAATGGTAATCAGCCCAATGACAAGAGGGAAAATAAAAGTGAAATACATTTCAAAGCTTATCTTATTTTCTTGTAGCAATCCTGTTCTCCAAAGACCGATAGCAACAAAAATAGCCAGTCCCATCACAATCAAAGTTTGAAGGAAAGTTCTTTTTAGCATTTTTTTCTTCGCCTCTCCTACTTCATCTTCTGAAACCTCATAGATATCGAGTTCCAAACGATGAATCACCTGCTCTTGTTGGTACAGAGAGTAGCAAAATACTAAAAAAACGTGATCACACCGACACAATCTGTAGTGAACATGAAACTGAGCAGGAAATCCAAGGATAATCCCCGACATAAAGAGCATGTACATGTTGTTCCCAAAGGTACTCAATTCTTTTTCCTTGTATTCGTCAAGCTCACCTGTAATATCGTAGAAGGCTTTAACACATTTCAATTGCCAGTTTTTATTCATCATCATCGATCCTCCAAAATAAAGAATTCAAATCCGTCCCAAGCTCTTTTGCCAGATTGATACAGAGATCTAAGGAAGGGTTATACTTCCCATTCTCAATCATATTAATCGTTTGCCTGGAAACTCCAATACTTTTTGCCAAAGCCAATTGAGAAAGACCAAGATTGACTCTGTATTCTTTCACCCGGTTCACTTTGGCACCTCCTAATCACAAATGTGTCAAATATATTTGATATCATTTTTCTAAAAAAATATTTTCTCAATTTTTTTAAAAAAATAAAAATAACGATAGACTTCTGCAGTTCAGATTTCAAAATATTATTTTTTTAATTCTATTATTTGAAATGTATGGTAAAATAACTAAAATAATGCTAAAAATCAACGTAAAAACGATAAATGCCACGCAAAGTAGCAAAAATAATGAGAATGCAACCTCTACTTGCTTGTGCTGTAATCATCGTTTATTCTATACTAAAATCAGTCATATTGCTACTTTATGACAAATTACATCATAGAAATATTGAGGAGGTCATACAACATGACATTTGCTGAAAAAAATTAAAAATCCATACGTAAACAAGTAGGGATGTCACAAGAACTTTTAGCTGAAAAAATCGGTGTATCAAGACAGGCTGTAACAAAGTGGGAAACTGGTGCTGGTATTCCAGATATCGAAAATATGATTTCCATCTCAAACCTATTTAACATCTCTATCGATGAGCTAATCTGTAATGAAAGAACTAGTCTTAAGACAAGCGAATATCTTTTTTTGAGAGTATCACAGAGTATGATATCGATAAGATCAAGAGCTATGATATGAAATTTGGAGGCGCAGAAAAAGTTTGTATTGTCCGGATACAAGGGAGAAAAAGATTCGAGTTCGTCTGGTATCCAATCTTCTTTCTACACTTCAAAATGATTTTAAAGTAAAAATTGATGATAGTAGAAAAAGAATTGACCTAGATGTAAAACGTTACAATGGTGTAACAGAGGCAACGGCTAAAGAAACGGTCAGTATCTTTGTGCAAATCCCAACTCGCTATATTAGTCACATTGAATGCGCGGTTCGTGCAGAGTCTGTAGAAATTCACTCCCTAGAATGTGACAATATCGAACTTGACCTTAAAGACATCTCGTATTACCCTAGAAGATATTTCAGGTAAAGTAAAAATAAACTGTAATCTTGATATGGAAGTATTATGTCATTCATTAAACGGTGAAGTTGACATTAACCAGATTTCAGCAACATCCAGAATTCGTATTCCTGAAAACAGCCTATTTACTGCTGTTACCAAAGGGATTGGAACAAATATTTATTATGAAAAAAATGGGCAAAAAACTGAACCATTCGATTCACCCGATGCAGATAATATAATTGAATTGAATGGTATTAAGAGTGAACTAGTTATCTATACAACTGAAGAAAAGAGGGTAACTAAATGAATGTAAATTATTTAAAAAGATACATCATCAGTTCTTATGTGCTTGTTTGGGCACTCATTATTTTTTTGTAGCAGCTCCTGCAAGTTTAGTATTTAAGGTTCCACCCGTTATCATGTGGATTGTACGAAATATTGTCGCTTGGTCTCCATCATATCTACTTTTATTTGGATGGAAGTATTTTAGGACTGATGAGAAAAGAACAACTTTCCTTAAGCGGTGTTTCTCTGCTAAAGTGTCGTTACTCCCACTTCTATCTTCATTTGGTCTTACATTTGGGACTCAGTATTTTTATCACTCTTCCTCTACTCACTTATGACCCAAAAAAACAATGTTCTCCTACATCAATCTAGGAACCGTATCATTGCCACTAAGTATTTTCTTATCATTCACATCAGGTCCGACCGGAGAAGAATTGGGGTGGCGTGGTTATATGAGAGAAGAATTTAATAAAAAATATCATTTTTTAAAATCTTCTATTTACCAAGGCCTAGTCTGGTGTTTCTGGCATACACTTCTGTGGGTTGTAGATTCAAAATTTACGGACTGGCGGGCCGTTCCTTATATTATTGCTAATATAGTTGTGATTACATCTATTACTATTTGTATGAATATTATTTTGGAAAAAAATATAATAATCTGATTTATTCTATTTTCATGCATTTTGGCTTTAATATCGTTTATGTATTTTTGGATGCTGATATCGGGATTTTTTATCATTTTGACCTTGCTATACCTACTCATCACACCGATTGCAATTCATATACGAAATAAAAACTGTGGAGGGATTGTGATTGGAAAAATCCTCCATTAACCGTACAAAATTTTGAGTCTATTCTGAGAAAAAGTCCAACAATTAACTTTTAAAATGAAATTACTTGCAAATTCCTTAGTTTAGTCATTATTTAATCTATCGCTATTTCACTCTATTACTGTTTCAGTAACAAGCTTACCCAATCAACAGTTCGAACTTAACATTTCATCTCGCAGGATCTTAGAGTAAACTATCGGATTATCAGTGATCTTGCGACAGTGATCATATCCTTGCCAAATATGAAATGTGGCATGAGGATACTTTTTTGGAAGAACTTTTTTAGCAGCTATCAGGTCGAATTCTCTTGAACCATAAAAGAAAACACAACTTTTTTGTTCCTCTGGCGTAAGGTTAGGCAAGGCCACAAATGCACAATCATGGGAAATATGTCTGATACTTTCTTCATCCATAGCAATGAAAGAATCCGCCATCATCTCTCCTTTTTCTCCATAAAGTGAAACCATCTTATGAACAGCTATGTCTCTATTTCGCAAAGCTTTTCTATGCTTTATTAACAATAAATACCTAGTAAATACATCTAGCAAAGGCGCATTTGTCCATAAACTAACCCCTTCAAAAACAAGTTTCCTAAACCTGATATCCTTATGATTCAATAATTGCAGTAACACAACTCCACCCAAGGACGCTCCAAAGGCTAAACTCAAGTCTTTTATCTGATGGTCCTTTAGATAATCATAGATCATCTGACTTTCCTTAAGAGCTGACTCGTAAGTATCCGAAGCTGATTGCCCATGCGCAGACAAATCCGGAATGATATATCTAAACTCTTGCCCCATCTGATCTGCAATGAGGGACTTCATTCCTTGAGCAGAAGATAACATAGGGTGGATTAACAATATCGTCTCTTTCTGATTAGAATTAAGATCAAGAATGTTCATTTTCCGACACCAGATTTCTTTCCATTACTCACCTTCTTAAGTTTCTTCAAGATACATTTTGACTGCTAGGTATTCCTGATCTTTAGCATAGGCAAATACTTCTGAATTTCTAATGTAGTCAAAAATATTTTCCTTTAAATCTTCATCCCAAGTTGATTCACTAAAGATTTGATTATCTTGACTAACTTCATAGAAAATATCAAGGTGAACTTGATAAAACTCTTCATCTTCATTTGGGGCTTGCCTTACTAATGATAGTTGAAACAATGGTTTATCAGATATACTTGTAAATGTCCCTGTTTCAAACAAAATCATCTCATCCTCAATAGGCTGACGACACAAGTCTTCAAAGATTGCTACCATATCCTCTAAGGGCATCTTATCAGTGATTCTTTCTCTTTAAAAAAATTCAAGTGATTTCTTCATGCTTTCTCCTCTTTCTACATAATTTGCCATCAGAAACTGACTTAAAAATTAAAAATGACTTATAAATCAAAGTAGTATCTTCTTATTGGAGTTGCTACTATAGATGCCATAACAACTATACCGATAACAATCCATAGCCAGATATTCCTTTGGGCCTATTCGATGACAAAAGCACTAAAATAAAGGATCACCCAAAGTATAGACAGATAGAGAGATCCCACACCTAAAAAAAGCCCTGTCATCCAAGTGTAAGGAAATGGTTCCCTGATAAGATAATTCTCTAAAATAAAATAAGAAACAATCTCTCGAATTCACTTAACTTTCTTATCTCTAATCTAGATTTTAACTCAATAGAATGACTAATATCAGCTTGGAAAAAATCTATTAAAAAGGAGAACCCCTACTCCCTTCATTATACTACATAAATAGGATAAAAAGACTGAACCATATAGTTTTTCACCTTGGTTTCAGTCTTATTTTTTTATAAGAGCCACGTTGTAAAATGAAGTGCAACACAAAGTTCCTCATCCTACTTATAAAAAATCTTGACCCAATCCTGCTTTGCACTTAGGATACGAGCAACATACACTGTATGCTTCTCCATATAATAAAATGCGAGATAGTTCTCTATTGGCATATAACGATAGGGTTTTCCATCATTCGTCATCTCACCATACCCTCGGCTTGATACTAGAGGACACGCTTCTGGAAAAAGTTCTAGGGTCTCAAGAGCACTTAAAAGCAAATCGACTTTACCATCTGCAGCTTGCTGGCTATAAAAATTCACAAGAATATAGTCGTGAATCTCTCGCAAGTCCTGCTTAGCTCGATCTGCAAGAAAGACCTGATAGCGTTTCAACTTAGTCAAGACCAAATTCCTTTCTCACATCGGCTACAGAAGTGACTTTCCCTTGAGCAATTTCCTGGTGCCCAACTAAAATCTCCTTCTTTAAGTCCTCAAAAACCACTTGATACTGCGTGTTCTGCAAATCACTTGAAACAAATTCTCTTGGATCCACAGTCCCGTTGGCAATTTTTCGAAGCGCTGCATTCAGGACATCTGACACAGAAATTTTTTCATCTGCAAGTACTTCTTTTGTTTTCTGGTAAAATATCGCATCTGCGCGAAAAATTCACTGCTTTCGTGTTTGCCATTTCTACCTCTCCTTTGTACATACAATTTGTATATACATTCTACCATACGAAAGAGAAAGGGATTCAAGTGAAAAATAGATTCTTCTTTCACCGAATATAAGGTGAGATAGATAGAGAGCTGAGTTTATGACTAGCGACAAATAGTTTTTAAACAGAAAAAAAGGTGATAGATTGTTCTGTCTATCACCTTGTGTTTGCTATTTGATCATCTTGTAATTGTGCTTTGCTTTTCTAAATCATGACACATACTCATCAATAATATTCTAAAGGGTAGGAATTATGTCAATATTTTTGTCACATGCTTCATTTTATCTATGACCTCTCTTTCTTTTCTCGAAAATGAAAAGGTCTTTTTTTCAATCAAATTTTTTTAAAATAATCTTGTTCATGACGTTACGTAACGATGTATAATAGGTATGAGGAGGTGGGTAATGATGGCTAAATATAGAGCAATTCCGGAAGGATTTATGACAGTTGGGGAACTTGCTAAGAAAATGGGCGTTACCATCCGTACTCTACAATATTACGATAAAGAGGGGCTACTTTCCCCATCGGCAGAAAGTGAGGGAGGTCGCAGGCTTTATACCGATAAAGATATAGTGCTACTCCATCAGATTCTATCTTTAAAATCACTGGGCTTTTCTCTCAAGGATATAAAGAGCCGTTTGATCTCTTTAAAAACACCTGATGATGTTGCTAAAGCTCTTACTGAGCAGGCAGATGTTCTTCGTAAAAATATAGAGCAACTTAAGGATTCTTTGATCGCAATAGAGCAGTTAAAGGTAGAAGTTTTACAAATACAAACGGTCAATTTTAAGAAATATGCAGACATTATTGTCAATCTACAGATGAAGAATGACTCCTACTCTCTCATTAAGCGCTTTGATGATGATACGCTCGACCAGATACGCAGTCGATTTGACAAGAAAAGCGGACAAGACTTTATAGACAGGTTGAACCACCTAAGTGATCAAATCGTGGAGCTTCAAAAAGAAAACGTGCCAGTTGAAAGCGAACAAAGCCAACAAGTTGTGCAAGAATACTGGACCTTGATTATGGAGTTTACAAATGGTGATATGAGCATGCTTCCGAAGTTGATGGAGGTTGGGAATATTGATACCGCCTCAAACGCTTGGGAAGAAAAGCAAAAAATCGTTAATGATTATTTAGGACCTGCTTTACAAGTCTATTTTTCAAGGCTTGGAACCAATCCCTTTGAGGAGGTAGAACCATGAAAGACGCAATAGAGGTTTCTGGATTAAAGAAAAGTTATGGTAGCAATATGGTTCTTAGAGGTCTCAATTTCAAATCAAACAAGGAGAAATCTTTGCTCTGCTCGGAGTGAACGGAGCTGGTAAAACAACAACACTTGAAGCTATCGAAGGTCTGAGAAAATATGACGAGGGCACTATCGTTGTAAACGGGAAAACCGGAATTCAACTACAGTCCTCCTCTCTACCCGCCCACATCAAACCAATGGAAGCCATAAAGCTCTTTGCAAAATGGAATCATACATACATTGATGATGCTATGCTAAAGGCCCTTGGCATAAAAGAAATGAAGGAGTCGCAATACATAGAATTATCCACCGGTCAAAAAAGAAGATTACATCTTGCTCTTGCACTTATCAGTAATCCAGATTTTATTTTTCTCGATGAACCGACAGCGGGACTTGATGTTGAAGGAAGACTGTCCCTCCATGAACAAATCCGAAAGCTCAAATCACAGGGCAAGACAATTGTTTTGGCAAGCCACGATATGGCCGAAGTTGAAACCTTATGTGACCGCATTGCTATTTTGAATAGTGGAAAGATTGTCTTTTGTGGTACTCCTTCAGAACTGACAGACAGGTTGGGAAGAAAATATTTCATCCATTTAAAGACCCTGGACGGAGAGGAATCTTTTGAAACAGATACGATCGAGGACACTTTGATTTCATTATTGAAAGAATGCAAACAGAAACATATCCAGATATTGGATATTAAGGTTGATCGTGGTACACTGGAGCAGCATTTCATCGAAATGGCAAGGAGGGGATCGGAATGAATGGTTTTTTATATAGCCTAGCATTACAGTGGAAATTGGACATACGAAGTAAGTCTCTCTTGGTTACTTACTATATTGTACCGCTTATTTTCTTTCTCCTCATGGGTGGTATTTTTACTTCCGTTATACCTGATATGGGTAGCACACTCATACAGTCAATGATTGTCATGAGTGTTTCCATGGGGGCCTTTCTCGGCTTACCGCCTTCCTTGATTGAAACATACGGAAGCGACATAAAAAAGATTTATAAAGCAAATGGTGTGCCTATTCACTTAGGATTGGTGACCATGGTTCTCTCTGCCTTTGTTCATTTGATAATGACCTGCATAGTGATCCTACTACTTGCTCCAATTTTATTTAAAGCAAGTCTACCGAATCAACTTCCCCTATTCTTTCTCGCACTGGCAGTCTACATTTTCGTATCGTTAAGTATCGGAAGTATACTGGGCCTTACTGTAAAAAATCAAGCAAAGCTGACCATGATAGCGCAACTTGTCTTTTTACCCTCAATTATGCTCTCAGGAATCATGTTTCCTAGCAACTTACTACCTGGTTTTCTTCAAGCAATCGGGCGTCTTTTCCCCGCTTCTTGGGGATACCGCTTGATGCTAGATCATGGTTTTGGTCTTGAAAATCTTTGGTATCTGATTCTTGTATCCTGTATCTCAGTAATGACTTGTATCCTCCTCTTGAATCAGCAAAAATCTAACTAGGTGCCTAAATAAATCCATGGCAACATTAACTTTTAAGCAAAAGCGACGAGATTGTTAATTATCCCGCCGCTTTAGTGTTTTTGGTTGTTTTTATCTAATCTCTGTTATGTTATTGAAACTTCTTGCTCCCATCGTCTAAGCACATCTTTTAAAGGCTCATCAAGATAGGTATAGGCCTTGTCTTTAATCCAATCAGGTATGCCATAAGCAGCTTCTGCTATACTTCCTGTGATAGCAGCAAGAGTATCACTGTCCCCACCAAGAGAGATGGCATTTCTAATCGCATCTTCAAAATCTGTACTTTCAAGAAAAGCAATGATGGCTTGAGGTACCGTATCCTGACAGGTTGCGTTGAAATGATAAGTAGGACGAATGTCATCGAGTGATTGAGAAAGGTTATATCCGTACTCTTTCTCTATGTATTCCCTGATGCGTTTTTTACACTCTGTAGGATGATCATTGATTGGTTGCTCGTAGTCGCCACAGTAGCCTCCAAAGTAATAACGACACAGAAAGATAGCATCAGACGTCGCCATTGCCCCTTTGACACCCTCTGGATGATTATGAGTCACCTCTGCAGAAATTCTCACAAGATTTCTACTAGATGGCCAAGTACCTGTTCTTACACAGAAACCACAATCCATCACCCAAGCACAAGGAGAAACACGCATGGCAGAACCATTGCCAAAGCTATTATAAGGGGAACAATCATTGCTTTGAATCCATGTATTAAACCTAGGCCCGTACCCAGCATCGGGATACATTCTACCATATTTCTTCATGGCATCAATAAAGTCATCCTTCTGACCACCGTTCATGATGGCTTCAGCAACAGCACAGGTCATAACCGTATCGTCCGTGAAAAAACAATCCTCACGAAATAATGGAAAGTCTTTCGTTTTAATATTGCCCCATTCGTAAACAGAACCTACAATGTCTCCTACTATAGCTCCTAGCATAAGATTCCTCCTTACAGCATATCAAATTTCCAATGGTCACTCTTTAAAAATGGTACCACCAAATCAATCCATTCTTGAGGCAGGTAAGCTGATAAATAGCCATGATTATAGCCCTTTGCTTCATAAAGGATCGTGTTAGGATGTAGCTGCTGAAATAATTTCGCCGATGCTTTCAAACAATTCAATTCTTTTTCACCATAGATATACAGAACCTGCGCCTTGCTAGCAGAAATTGTGTCCTTGAGCCTGTATCGCCCCATATAGGTTTTGTAAATGGTCACCAATGTTTTGATAGGTGTCCTTGGCAGATCCTTTAAATAATATGCTTTTATTTCCTCTGGATAAGCCAGTTTAGGATAGAGTTTGTCCATCATGCTTAATTGAAGTTTGCAAGAGAATTTATTGAACATCAGTTTACCAAATAGTGATACTAGAAAGATGCTGATTTTAGCTAACCTTGGTTGAGGAATACAGAGGCTTCCATCTATGATGGCCTTCTCAGCTATCTCGCTGTCTAATGACAAAAGTTCCATGGCAATTTGACCACCAAGAGAAACACCACCGATCGCAAACACCTTCCCACCACAGTTTGCTTTGATATAGTCTAGAATCTCCAAAGCAGAATCTTCAGTAGAAACATAATCGAGTTGATACTCTTCACCGTGGCCATTCAAATTGGGTAGAATAACACGGTAGTCTTCTGACAAAATCCGTGCTTGACGAAGATAATTCCACCAAGAACTGCCACCGCCATGTATTAGTAAGATAGGAGGCAAATTCTTATCACCAAATTCATGGAATTTCATGTTTAAACTCCTTACTGTAGGACTTTCACTAGATACATCCCTCGTTTGACGTAATTGTAATGATATTTTTAGATAGAGTTTTTATTATCTATCCCACAAAAAAGAATGAACCTGCCACTCCTTTCTGAAATATAGATCCAGCTATTTCTCCAATTTTATTACCTTATCATAGCGCTTCAGGTCCTCTTCACTATAGTGATGAATCACTTCTACGAGTGCTTGAGGGAGGGAGAAGAGAAGTTGACTGATTCTCTCTTGATTTTTAAAGTCTAGATTGGCTTTGACCTCATCAGCTAGGATAAATTGGCGATTGTGATAGAGAGCACGGGCAATTTCCCAAGCGCTGCTTCTCACCGCCTGACAGAGTCTGGTTGCTAAGGTTTTTGTTTTGAAGAGCTTTCAAACCAGTTTGTTGCAGGATTTCGTCCATCCTTACAGTATCAATTTCTTGTCCCAAAGCAATATTTTCCTCTAGGCTCAAACCATCAAAGATATGACTAGACTGGAGAATGTAAGCTCCTGCCTGATAGAGTTCATCCGAGGTTAGTTCTTGCCCATGGTAGCGAATCCGACCATGACTAGGCTTAATTTCACCATAAATTAGGTTCAGTAAGGTTGTTTTTCCAGACCCACTTTCTCCGATAATGGCAATCTTTTCCCCTTCCCCAATAGTAAGGTCACAAGGGGCTAGGATTTCTTGACCATCACGCTCTACACTGACTTTCTCTAACTGGATAGGAAAGACAGAATCTTCGAGAACAGAAGGCATATCCAAGTCTACTCCAAGCAATTTTTGATATTTATCACAGAGAGACTTGGCTGATTTTCTAGTATTGATAAAGTAAGATAACTCCTGAAATTGATAGCCAATATTATACGATACGAGGTAAATCCCTACAAAGCTGGCTGCAGATAGGTAGTTATAATAGGTCATGAAACCACCAATGACAATAGGCGCAACAGAGCAAAAAGCATCAATTCCATTGATAAAGAGACTATTTATGGTCCGTTGCTTTTCATAGGCGATTTCTTCCTTTAGAGCCTTGTGCAAATCTTTAGAGAACAGTTTGTAAAACAAGTTTTGTCCTCGATAATACCGTATGGAACGAGCACCTGCGATCATATTGGTTGCTTGAGAGACATAGGCTTGATTAGCTAAGGACTTCTCCTTCGTAATTTCATCCAAACGTTTAGAGCCAATTCCACTACAAAGAACAGGTATCGAATAAAAAATGATAAAGAGCAAGCCAAGATAAAAATTTGTCCAAAGAGCATAACAGATAGAGACGGTTGTAAATCCCAAAGAAGAAATGATAATAACAGTCGGCTCAATATAATTATCTTCTAGCTGTTTTACATCATTTTCCAAGTCTGACAAAACTTCTTCATCCGCTATCCGACGGCTATATAGAAAAGTCTGAAAGATCCCCTTCTTAATACCCGACTTGAAGTCTGTCAGCACTCGTGCGTAGTAATAACGTTTCCCTGCCAAACCTAGCAAGAGAATCAAATTTCCAACAATCCCCCAAAACAAGACCTGCCATAGCAAATGCAACTGGTGATTGGTAAAACTGGAGACAATATACTGAATCAAAGCTGGTGTAATAATAGCCTCCAGCCAAGTAATCATAATCGCTATAAAATAGAAGAATAAGTGCTTCTTGGTTACATAAGATCTAAGCATAACGTATAAACCTCCTAAAGTTATTTACCAACTTAGATAGTCGCTCTTTAACTCTTTGCTGGGATACAAACACTTTAAAAATATTTCATTCAAAGATTTCTATGCTTTACCAGCAAAACTACAGATGCAACGTGGTGCTGGAAAGCATCTTTATTATAGAACGAAAGCAACTAGTCTGGCTTTGTTATTATATTATTGAGCGAATTTATCACTCTAAGAGAAGAGTTAAAAGCTGATTATGTCTACTCTAAAATATTATAACATAGAAAAAAATAAAAAGGGTAAATGGAAATTAAACCCTAACAATTCCATCTATCAAACCAAGAAACTTATACTCTTTCTCTAATATTTCCTATGTACACGAGAAAATCCTTGACCTCAAGGCCTTTTGCAATCCCTTTCATTACAAGATTTTTACGCTGTTACCGTATCATTTTGTCGTATACTCCTAACTCTGACAAACTGGGATTTACTTAATTGAAAGCCACTCTGCCTTTGTTAGACAGCTTATGTGTTCTGTGCGAAGAACACCTTCCAATGCACATGGCACCTTCTCGCATGTGCGGACTCAAAAGGTTCAGTGAACCTTTTGAGGATTAGCTACGTTTCACTAACAAACTCACACACTCTACGTATGGTGCTAGTAAACTTCTATATTATAGAACGAAAGTGACTGACTTGTTGTTTAAAATTATACTATAGAATGAAAATATTTTATAGTTACCATTTTTTTAACTTTATAGTTTAGAATTATCATTTAATAAATTTACTTGCTAGCTTGTAAACTTGTTGAATCTCTTTACTTTCTAATTTCCAGCTATCAAGCTCAATTTTAATCAACTCCGGGAATTTCTTACTAATATCCCTTAAAGCATTTCCAACTGATTTTTCTCACATATTCGCTTGCATCTTCTTTTTAAGTTGGCAATCCTTTCAATAGCTTCATCTGGATTATCCTTGAAATATGGTCTACTCGTCCATATTCTCAAACCTTCTGTAACAGCTCTTCTGACATTTGGATTATTATTTTTGTAGCCAGTCGTCAATAACCGGAAGAGATTTTTTTCATAACCTGTTTGCTTACAAAATTCATCAAATGCTTTTTGCTAATACTTCTTGAACTCTCCAATTGTCATCCTTTGAAACCTAAGAGTATCCTGATAACTGAGTTACTTTCTTTTTCGTCAATTTCATCATCAAGAACTGTTTCAAGATAATCAATCGTATTGTTAAATGACTTGATAATATTCATTTCAATCCCTCCTTTCTTTCGGTTTATTTTTAGTATAGAGGAATCTTGTTCATCGTTACCTCCTATGAATTCTAATTGTCACTTAATAAATTTACTTGCTAACTTGTATACTTGTTATATCTCTTTACTATTGTTTCTACAATTATTTTAACTATCTAGAAAATCTTTCAAAATTTCAAAAAAACTTCATCCCTACTCAATAAAAATATCATCATTTTGAGGAATAGTTAATATCACAGACTCAAGTTCTATCACAAAACGGTGCATATCTGCTTTCACCGTGTCACTAGAGGTTATATTTGACAGTTTTTTTCACTCCCTACTAATAGAGCTGTTAATCGAGTAATATCGTTCAAATGTTTTTTTATGGCTTTACTTAAACCTTGAATACCTGTGGCAGAGCGTTCTCTCATATCCAACCAAGCTTTAGCCTTGAAAATAATTAAACCACGATTACTCAACACCGAGTATCCCTGAATGGATTCTTTTTCATGCACCAATATATTATAATAATCCTTATCCAATAATAAGGCCGACAAACTAGCATCTTCATCAAAATGTAAGGGTGTTTCTCTCCCCTCCTTCTTTAATGGGTATTCTGGTAAAATACTAAATAGTTCAATCATAGAAGGAAACTCAGGTTTATTTGTTGTAAATCGAAATAATTGCGCTTTTTTTCATCCTTCTGACTTCCTTGATATTCTCCCAATTCTAAAAAAAGTGATTCAAGGTATCATAAAATTCCTTATTTTTTAATTCATCTATGATGACCATATCATAATCTTTTGTTGTCCGACTTTTAAACCCTTGCGAGTCCAATACAATAGAGGTTGCAGTCCCTCCAATCAAAACATAATAGTCTTGAAAATTCGCAAACATTTCTTGAAAAATAGCTTTCGTATTAGCTGGCATCATCTTCTCCTAGATACTGTAATATATTATTTTTAAGTACTTCAATCTCTTCCTCCACACGTGGATCATCATCATCTTTTAAGGTCAAATAAAGAGAAATAGGATCTACAAACTGTCTATCTTGATTTTCTTTAAAATCGTTCCAAAATTCAGATACAAAAGGACTATATCGCCATATCTCTAATACCTTGCCTTCTAAAACATGCTGAGAAAATGGCAAGGATAATTTATTGAATTGTCTATGTGATATGACATAGCTACTATTTTCATCCGATTCAGCTAAAAAGGTCAAATAGGATAAAGCATACGTACCACCGTATAGAAGCCTAGAAGCAGATTTTATATTCTTCAGATCTACATCTGGCAATAAGAGCCGTTTTTTGATGGGATTAAATAAATAGGGCTCTGATTTTAAGAATAATTCTTTCTTTGATGCAGTATAGGTGTAAAGTTTATTTGGCTTATTTAACCAATCTAAAGTTTTAAAAGTCCTCAAGCACCTATAAATCGTTGAGTTTGGAAGTCCAGTTACCTGTGAAAGCATATCAACATCTACTATTTTTTGTCCTTTTGTCAATAAAAAGGCAATCCAAGTTAATTGTTCGCTAGGTGTTAATTCTTTAGATGTTGCAACATCATCATTAGCATTCAATACTAATCCCAATGGAGGAAAAAAAGAGATTTCCTTGAAATCTACAAAAGGAACTCTAGCTTGAAGGAGTTGTTTTTTTTCAATGTCAGATAGCTTTGAAAATACCAAAATAACGTCCATGCTAGCTTTTTCACCCATAATACGAGCTTGAGTGACAAATGAGTCTAAACTTCCTCTTCTCTTTTCTTTAATCAATAAAAAAATGACTCCTTATGAAACTTCATTTGGACATATTGAAATCTTTTTTTCAAAAACTAATTGGTAAAGTTAAAGCTATTTTTTTCAACACTTACATTAATATAAAACGATTGAAAAAAATAGAAATTATCTTTTGAACATTCATTGTTTTTTTCCTTTTTTTATCATTTTTTTACGTATTTTTATCATTTTAAATGATAAAATACAAGTTTTTTTGATAATAAAAAGTGACTTACAAAAAAACTATAAGTCACCAAAATATTAGAAAAATTTCAAGTAAAGACTCTCTGTTTCGTCGTATAAGCAAAATTCATGGCACTATCTACCTGAGAAAACCGTCTGCCATCAACATTAGTTTCTGATAGCAGAAATGAATCATCTGGATAGACCTTCTAGACGAAAGACACATGACCATATAAAACAAAGGTTCCATGACTGGCTACCGACAAAGGAGATCATAGCTCCAGCCCTTGGAATAGAGCCTATGTCACCATCCAGAATTGCAGCGGTTGCCACCCAGTCTTGACCATCATTGCCCATAGTGTTGATTTGGGGAATCTTCTCCCCATTTCTGCCCTTGAGTTTTAATCCTAACTGGTTGATGCGAGCTGCTACTTCCCAAGTACACTAGCCATAGGCATAACCATACCATCGCCACCTTCTGGAATCGAGTTATCATAACGTTCCCCTCGTACACTTTCAAAAGCCTTAGAATCACTTTGGACTGCGCCTTCGCTTGCCTGACAAAAGCCCTTTTCAATCTGATAATACCACTCTATCTCTCTTGTTTGGCCTACTAGTAACTTGTCTCCTGAATTACCCTCCCAGTAGGTTAGAAATAGCTGGACGAGACACCCGTATTTCCAAAGAAATCATTAAGCCAATTGATATAATAGGGATTGTCCTCCCAACTAAGACTAGGAGACAGCTCTTAGCGGTCTTTAAGAACCGCATAAGCCACCTTGACTTTCAGTTTCATGTCCCTCGTTCATCCTCAAAGAGAATCTTTGGGATCTTGTAATAGAGCTCAGACGTTTGATATTGATTTGCTGTAATCCGTTTCATGAGATACCTCCCCACTCTTTTATCACTAGTTCACCACTTGATTGGATCTGAACCAAGCCACTCTTTTCCAAATCAGCCATCACAGCTGTTGCTTCAACAATATCCAGGACAATTTGTCGGACTAGATAAGAAATCACGATATAATGTGATGACTACATTTCTTTCTACAAAATTTCTCCTTAAACGCAAAAAACCGAGAACCATATAGAATAGTTCTCGGTTGAGATATAAATATTTATTATTGTATTCATTTTTCTGATATGCGGGCGATATCCACAAATACATTTACTTCTATGTACCATTTTAGGACTTTTTTGATGTCAAAATTGCCTTTATCTACAAAGACAAAATACTTGTAAAATAGCTTGAAATCAAGATTTTTCACCCTTTTACTCATTGTAGCAATACTACACACTCAGCGGTTCGGACTTACCGTATCATTTCGTCGGTTTCCCTCCTCATTCTACGAGTCCTATTACATGGGCAGATCATATACTTCTACTTCGCTAATGCCTTAGATCGTACAAGTAGTGATACTGCCTCAACATGATGCGTTTGTGGGACTCAAAAGGTTCAGTGAACCTTTTGAGGATTAACTGCGTTTCACTAACAAGCTCACACACTCGACATGTGCTGACGTTATCGCCTATACTGTGAAACGAAATAATGATTCACAGAATATCCGAATTAAACCATTAAACGAAACTTACTTCTGTAATTCTTTTACATCAGTTGATTTCAAACTGTAAATGCCCTTCGATTTTTTAGGCTTTAACCTGGAATCAAATAGGGAGTTTACTCTCACTTGGAAAAAATCAGTCTGATTGAAATCGTCTTTCGACATATAAAGTTTTATAACGTCTTTTCTACGAATCCTACCGAAAGAATCATCAAAATACTCAAAAAAACCGGTCATACTAACATTTTTTAGCTTGTTCTTGTTATCTGATAGATAAAGCAGTTGCAGAACTCTAGTCAAAACTTTTTGAGTAATTTCCTTTCTCAATAGTTCTCTCTCCTTCTTATCCATTGGTGATGGAACAATTTCATTGAACTCCTGATTGAACTCAAAACGATTGCACAACAACATTTCTTCTTCAGTTGGTATTTTATACTTTAGTGATAAAGTCGAAGAATCTACATCATATTTCAAGTCCTCCACTTGTATAGGGTAGTCATCCCTAAAGTTTGTAGAATAAATATCACTATAAAGAACATATTTAAAGTAGTCCGAAACCTCATTTACATCTCCATTGATAAAAGACTGTAGCCGTTCATCTATCTCCTCATGTTGTTGCTTTTGCTGCCTGTAAAAAATATCTTTATCAATTTTATAGCGAACGATTTCAGCTTGATTTTCTTTATCATACATCTGATTAGCAATCTTTTTCTCTATTGGCTAATTCTTTTTTTAGCTTTAGAAAAAAATGAAAGATTTTTAACTTTAATCTTAGGGTAATTCCTGCCCTTTTTATTAGATATAGCTTTCTTAGGTTCTTTTGTAATATGGGAAAGTCTGTCTATCTTTTTAAAGAATCATAATAACTATCTACTGAACACGGAATTAAGTCGAGAGTATGAAGATGGCGTAAATAATCACGATACCGAAAAAGTTAATTCTCTAGATTCATTCTTAGTTTTTTTCAATATATTCTAGATCCTTATGTTCTGAATTTGAAATGTTGCCATCCATAATCTTATATCCCTCAAATCTAAAAAAATTTTTATGATAGAACTAAAAGCCTATTGCTTAAAAAAATTAATATTCATCACTACATTATATCACACACACTCAAAAAAGGCTGTAGCAATAGTAAACTTCACTATCACTACAGCCTTAGAAATTAACTTCTGTTCCTTCCAAAAATTTAACGGTAATAGTGCCGTCTTCTCCAAGCGTTATTTTCTCGAGTACCTGGCACATCTTTCTTCCATTGAATTGTTCCTGATCACTATCAAGCATCCCCTGTAATTGCACCGCATGATACTTTTCTAGTTTTTGTTCTTCGCTAAAATTATTCCACTTCTCTTGTAGTTTTTCCTTCTTTTCTCGAAGAACCTCAATAGCCCTGAGGAAAGCCTGCTGCAATGTTTCTTCATCAATATGACGATTGGTACAGCTCTGAATTCCTTTTACCTTATATCGGTTATTGCACTGCCAGACAGAACGTTTCCCTCTGCTTGTAGTCCAGTTCTTTCTGCCAAATAGACCTCCACATTCTTTACAGAATACCTTGCAGGTAAATGGGTTTTGTTCGCACTGGATAATGTAAAAATTGATGTGATTGTCCTGTCTAAACTGATTTCTCCGCTCTATTTCAAGCTGAACCAATTCCCACTCTTCTTTATCAATGATGGCTTCATGGTTGCCTTCGATATAGTATTGATTGACTTGTCCTTGGTTCTCACTGCGCTTTTTGGTCAGAAAATCCACCGTATAAGTTTTCTGCAAGAGGGCATCTCCCATATACTTCTCATTCTGAAGCATCCTTTGAACCGTAGTGGGATACCAATTGGCTTTCCCATTCCAACCTGGAACCCCTTCTTCTTTCAGAGTTCTCGCTATACTTTCTGGCGTTTCTCCTTGTAAAAAATCCTGAAAGATTCGTCTGACAATCTTGGCCTGCTCCTCATTGATGACTAGATTTCCATTCTCACCCTTATCGTAGCCTACAAACTTGGTTGTATTAACTCTTATTTCGCCCCGTTCGAACTTTTTTCGAATCCCCCAGGTCGCATTCTCTGAGATAGAACGAGATTCGTCTTGGGCTAAGGAAGAAAGAATGGTCAAGAGCACCTCTCCCTTAGCATCCAGACTATCAATATTCTCCTTTTCAAAGGTAACCCCAATTCCAAGTTCCTTTAACTCTCGAACATATTTCAAGCAATCCAGCGTGTTTCTGGAAAAACGGCTGATGGATTTTACAATAATTCGATCCACCTTGCCTTTCCGGCAGTCAGAAATCAACCGATTAAACTCCGTGCGTTTCTTGGTATTGGTTCCTGAAATCCCCTCATCCGCATAGATATCAACCAACTCGTAGAAGGGATTCTGTTTGATATACTCTTTATAATAGCGAACCTGGTTCTCATAACTTGATAGCTGTTCGTCTTGGTCGGTGGACACTCGGCAGTAAGCCGCCATTCGGATTTTCTGAATGTGTTGCTTCTGCTCGATTTGTATCGTTTTCTTTGCTGGAATAACTGTAATATTTTTTGCCACCGATGTTCTCCTCCTTTACCACTGTGGGTTCATGGATATTCCAATCCTGTACTGCACTGTCTGGCACGCGCATGCCGATGCAGGCGACCTTCCCTTCTCGGATGTACTTGCTACAGACCCATACAACCTTTCCTTTGTAATACTTCTGCCGTTTTAAAGTAGAGCCACAATGCTCGCATTTCAATAAGCCACTCAAAGGATATCGTCGGTTGTAATCTATGCGCGGATCTCTCTTACTGTTTTGTCGCAAACGCTTTTGAACGGCTTCCCAATCTTCTCTAGATACAATAGCTTCATGGTTATCTGTAATCAGGTACTGCTGCACCTGACCTTGGTTGAGACGTTGCTTGGCCTTGATTTCCGCAAAATAGTATTTTTGCAGGATTGCATCACCCTTATACTTTTCGTTTTTTAGAATATTGGTAATAGAGCTTGAATACCATTTACCACCGTCTACCGTAGAAACTTTCTCTTCATTAAATAGCTTTGCAATGGCATGAACTCCCATACCAGATAAATAAAGGTTATAAATCCGTTTAACTATTTTAGATTCTTTAGGATTGATGATTAACTCACCATTCTCATCCTTATCATAGCCTAAGAAGCGCTTGGTGTTAATCACCAGCTCCCCTCGCTGGAACTTCTTCTGAAAAGCCCACCGTTGGTTTTCACTCATGTTGCGCAGTTCTTCTTCTGCGTAGCTGGCAAGAACCGTAAGCATGACTTCACCCTCATTTGACAAGGTATGGAGATTTTTGTTCTTCAAAGAAGATATCCACTTGAATAGTTTTCAGTTCCCGGCTTACTGCAAGCAATAATTCAGTGTTTCTGGCAAAGCGAGAAATGGACTTTGTATGAATGATATCAATTTTCCCGGCTCTGCAATCCTCCAGCATCTGCTGAAATCCTGGACGCTTGGCTAGTTTTCCTGAAATCCCTTGATCATAATAAACTCCGATAAAGTCGACATCTTTTTGATTCTGATAGAAATGAATAAAGTAGGCTTGCTGATTGGTGAGAGAATCCTGTTGCTTTTCGGTCATGGTTGAAACCCGCGCATAAGCACAAACTCGTTTCTTTTCCGGCCTCATTCCACTCTCCTTTCTTTCTTACTATATATCACTCTAAAGGCCGAATTTATCAAGTATTCAGCCCACTCATTCAAGCACTTTTCTACTTAAAATGCTGTATATGTAAAAGGCCTGCAGGGGAGCTCCACGCAGGCCTTGATTGATTATTCAATTCGTAACACTTGACCGGGGTAAATCAAATCTGGATTTTCAATTCCATTGATGGCCGCTAAGTGTTGATAGTTCGTGCCGTACATATCCGCAATGGCTGATAGGGTATCCCCACTTTCAACCGTATAAGTGGTACTGCTAGGTGCTTGCGTACTTCCAGTAACCTGCAAAACTTGTCCCGGATAAATCAAGTCAGGATTGGCAATCCCGTTGATAGCCGCTAATTCCTGATAACTTGTCCCATAAAGAGCCGCAATAGCTGATAGGGTATCCCCCTCTTGAACCGTGTAAGTCCCGGTCGACACTGGCGCTGTTACTTGTTGTGGCACTTCTGACCGAGGTTCTAGTAGCTGTCCGGTATAAACAGAACGCAAATCCCGATACATATAGTTGGAATCCACTCGGCCACTGATACCGCCAACAACTCCGTCACTGGTAAACTGCCAGATATCAGTCGGAACAGCACAAGCAGCCACCTGCCACTGAGCTACCCAGTTGGTATAGCGGGACAAGTCGCCCATATTCTGGAACCAGTACAGGCTCGCATACACGCCAGCCCAGTAACCAGCGGCTTCTACATTGTCACAAAACAGTCGGCAGATAGCCGTAGAAGTTTCCCAGCTTACGCCCCATTGTTAGCTTTCCATCCGTCCGCATCTTCCATATCAATGTAGAGCGGCATAGAAGGATGGAATTGCCGGACAAAGTTCAAAAAGGCATTGACCTCCGCTTGTGCTTCTCTCAAGTTTCGAGCATAGCTATAATGGTAGAAACCGTATGGAATGCCAACTCGCTCACATTCAGATGCATTTCGCCGTGCTCGTAAATCTTCCGCAAAGCTGCCCCAGGATGAACGAATAATGACAAAGTCAACATTGTTCTTCAACTGATCAAAGTCAATAAAACCATTGTGCTCACTAATATCTACTCCAAATAAAGCCATCTTATTTTTCCTCCGATTTTAATTGTTTCAAAGTCTGCTTGAGTTTTTCTGGAACTGGTAAACCAATCCGGGCCGCATTTTCAATGATGCTGAGGCCTTCATTAGACAAGTAATAGAAAATAACTGCTGTGCGGATAATACCACCCTGTTTCAATATATGGGTATCAATAATCTGCCCCATGGCCACCAGCATCAAAATCACAACCTTTTTAAAAAGTCCTCGAAAACCAATTGTACTGGATAGCTTCTTTTCAACAACGGCTGCCATCAGCCCACTGATATAATCAATAGTGATAAAGACAATCAATGCAAAAATAAAACCATCCCAATCGCCAAAGACACTGCCAATTAGTCCACCTACCGTAGTAAACAGTACTTTGTTCGCAAAAACTAATTGCTTCATGATTCATTTTCCTTTCTACGTAGTTCACTCCAATCTGGATTTCCCTTCTCATCAAACTGCATGATATAGAAATTCTTATGGAATAACTCCGACAGATTCATAGTAGAGACTGTCGCTCCCCACTGGGTCAATGCACCTACCGTTTCAACTTCTATGAATTGTCGACGGCCTCCTTTAATAACCGGACGCTTTTGAACTTCCCGGTACATATAAAAGTCCTCGCCCTCACTCTTGCAGCGAATGAATTCTCCATTCTCGCGCATATAGGTGAGCGCTGCAGCCAAATCAAAGGGTTCTGTGATTTGGCTGAGGTCAGGCAATAATTCCTTATTCTCCATCTGTTTTACCTCTATCTTTTTCTGCTGGTTTTGTTACTTCGTCAAGTGCTGTTTCCAATTCTTCTTTTTCCTTTTGGAGGGCTTGATAGGCCTCCTCTTTCTGAGTCAATTGAATGGCTAAGAGGTTCTTTGACGTTACCTCATCTGCCAGTTTTCTGGTCAGCTCTTCAATGGTTAAACGAAGAGCCTGATTGATTTCTTCTGGTTTCATTTGTTCCCTTTCTTATAAACGTCCCACTAAGCTTCTTGTATCCCACCAAGCTGGATGCCCTTCTCCTTGATTCGCTCGATACTCATAGAGTGCTCCAATGCTATTAGACAAGCGTTGGAGAATCTCATGGAGTGAGACATAATTTCCGCTTGTATCTAAATAAAGCCAAACGTCCCCAACATTAATAGTCGAGTCTCGTCTATCCTGTTTTCTGCTTGGACGGAGCTGAAGCTTTCCTGTTGTTGTCATAACCCAACCATCTTTATTATCATAGGCAGAACTGGCAAAGGACAATTCATCTCCAACTACATCAAGTGAGTCAACATTAACCCCATTCCAAGCTCGAATACCTACAAAGCCACCATCATTAGAGCTTTCATTGCCATAGCGATTAGACCCAATGACCGTCACACCAGCCCTTCCTTTACCATCGACATTTCCTGTCGCAAACTTAATGAACTGGGTTGGATAACCATCTAGAACTCGTTTCAAGGCAGCTTGGTCTGTATAATACAAAATTTGACCCGCATTGAGACTGATTTCCATAGCTCGGTTAATGGCTGTTAGGATACCACCTGATATCTTGTTCGCAGATAAAGTTACCGACTGCACCTGGCTGATGAAGGCCTGCTTTGAGAAAAGCTTCCTCAGATAAGCTTCGGTCGCAGATAGCTTGTTAAACAAGGCATCATCTACTTTCAGTTTCTCAGCCGTTACTGCTTCTGCACTTAAGATTGCGGTTGTGACTGATCCCGATTCAAAGTTAGCTGTCTTTAACTTATCCACCATGGCAGACTTAATAACAGCACGGTCAATTAAAGTTTGTCCTGTGATATGGGTGAGTCTACCATGAATATGATTTACTCCATTCGCTAATAGATTCAAACTGTTTAGTACTGCCCCACCTGAAGTCAAATGCTGAACTGACCAACAGTTTGCGAGCTGAGTTTGAACAGTAGAAACTCTCTGGGTCAAATCCGTCACCTTGGTCACATAGGAAGAATCTGTCAGGACAATCTGGGCCAAGTTATGTTTGACACTGTCTTCCTTTGAGCCAATGAGCCGTGAGTACAGATTAACTGTTTCCTGAACCTTTTGAAAGTCACTGCTGCTGGTTTTGCCATTGACTGCCTGCAAAATTTCAGAAAAGCGTCCCTCCACTGTCTGAGAATAGGAGGCAATCTTGGTTTCTGTGTACTGCCGGTCATCCTCTGGAGCTGGACTCGGTGTCGTCGCAATTGTCCCTTCTTCCAATTGTGGATCCCGAATATAAAGAACATCACCAACAAGCCAGCCATTTGAATAACATACCCAGGACCAATATCTCTCAAACTTCACGGTAAAAGGATGAACAAACCGATGCCATTCAGTTTGAAGTGTCACGGTTGAAACACCACCTGTCTCAAAACCAAACCGAACAACTACCGACCGACTCGCTTTCATGTCGGCCGAATAGACCATTTTCTTCCCTTGCCATTCAGCCCCCCTTAAATCAAAAATGGGCTTATGAAAGCCACCATTTCCTGCTTTGGTACAAGTAGCTTTGAGATAGTAGCCACTTTTGGCATTCGTATCCGGTACCCGTTCAAACTTCCATTCTGATACATTAGACGAGAGGGGCAACAGACCATCAAAATCATAATGACGAATGTAGTTGCGCCCACCAATTTGCAAACTCTCAAAGCGACGATTTAAGCCTTTCACATCTTCTGAATAGGAGGCTTTTGCGACATAGTCCTTGGCTACTTGCTCTCGGACAGTTCTGGCCTGATTGGCTGTTTCCGTCCGTACATACCGCTCCAGTCGTTCCCGCCGTTCACCATCTTTTGAAACATACCCCTGAACCTGTTGGAGAGTTGTTTCAAGACCGGATAGAGTTTGCTTGACTTCTGTCTTACTGACAAAACTGCCCATTTTCTGAAGAATTTCTGTTTGAAAAACTTTCAAGTCTGCTGTTGTTCGATTCGTTACTTCTTGGACATTGTTCAGAGCTTTCTGAGTGGCTCCTACCTTCCCTAAGGCTTCTTCCGTCTTTTGAGTAATCGTATGAAGAGACGACTCTGTCGTTTTCGTAAAAGCAGTAAACGAACTCTGAATCTGTTCACGAGTCTGAGCTGCAATTTCCTCTGCCTTTGCTTTTGCCTTTTCAATGCCATCTAATACCATACTCTCTTGCTTCTCAAAAGCTGCATCAAAGGCTCGATTGGCATTTTCTAAGGCTCGTTCAATCATCAACTCTTGATTCCCTTGGGCAAGATTCAAAATGGAATGTGCTGCAGCTGTTAAATTTGAAGAAGTATTATGGCCACCTTCTTTTGCTTTATCGTCAAAGGTCAATGAGATATATTCTTTAGTCAGCGCATCATATTCATAAGCTACTGCTTGTTTGATGACATCTACATGGTGTTTTCTGCTCTTTAGAGTAATCCAGTCAGCTAAATGAACCGTTTGACCATCTAGCTCATAGGCTTCTATCACAATGGCATCTTGCTCTCGGTCAATCTTATCATGATAGAATTTACTCTCACCCCATTTTCGCAATTCCTCAAGGGTTTTAAGATTGTTATTCGTAAACTCTTTTTCGTTGATATAGGGATAAGCACTAAGCAAAGGACTGTCAACAGTCACGGTTAACGTCTTCTCCCCTTTGGCTCCTTCTGGTTTAAAGGTTGAATGAACATGAATACGGGTCACGACATTCTGAGAGCTTCTATTCCGCTTGTAGGATTTTAGATTCTGATGAGTCGTAATAATGACGCCACGATTCTCTCCTCTGTGATCTTGAATGGAGAACGAGAAATTATCTCGAATGAGCTCCCCTTCCCAAGTTCCTACAATAGAATGAGCACCATCTAACAGGACGTTATAAAGCGTAGTTGTCTCAGTCGTGTTAAAATCCCTGTGTTTGGTAATATCACTGGTGAAAGAAAAAGGCCCAAGACTTGTCTTAGCCGCCTGGACCATGCTAGACAAGGCCGTCATACAACCGACTTGAGAATTTCCAATTGGCTTAATAGAATGCTGCATGACATCATCCGTAATGTGGTAACACAGAACCTCCACGTGGTCATCCATTTCAACTGGTTTCTTAATACGAAAAAGCTGTTCTCCTAATTCAGGGACAGGAGCCTTAATGAGTTTATCTACTTTCAATAGCCGATAAAGATGGCTGTCCGTGATGGGATACTTGAGGGTTAAGGTGAAATCTCCATTCAACGTTTCCTTTACCCTAGCAGATACTGCTTCATAAAGAGGGATACCGTTCCATTTGACGGTCTGTACTTCCTTATCCAATAAATAGAGCATTAAGCCCACCCCCAGACAATCTCAAAACGAATGAACTGAATCCCAGTTCCCAATACGACTCCCACTGTTTTATCTTTTGAAGGGTCAATCATCAAAAAATCACCAGACCAATTGATTCTTTTTCCTGATAAGGCTCTAAACCTTGGTTTGTCAGGGTTGTTATTCATCACTAGTGTTTCACCAGACTCTATTTTCTCCAAACGAATAACCTGACTACCAATCGTAAAACTGGTTTCAGTTGAGGTGTTTCCAACTATTGTCAATTTGGGAAAAGCTAAAGCCGAACCTTTCGTTCGCAAAGCACCATTTTGAGTGAATGACTGACTATCTGTATCTTTAAAGAATTTTGTGGGATGGCATTGGAAAGTCGCTTCCATCTCATAAACCTCATGCTTGTCCTTTATAACTTTTGAAACAAGTACCTTATAGCACCAAAAACGGACTGTCTTCAACTGCTCACTCTCCAGCCAAAACTGTTCTTTAGAAAAGAGAGTCAAAAACTGAAAAAGTTCTTCTTCACTTGGCTTGACCACATAAATCTTAAATGTCAACTCCATCACATTTCGATGCTTATTGGTTTCCATGACGGCACCACTGATCCCTCTATGCTCAAGGAGCTGAGTCTTGCTGCCTTTCATGACAATCGGTGGACTGTTTTCCACTATTATCTTGAAAGGAAACGAAGAGGTATGAACTCCATCAATCACTAATTCATTGTGTCGAATCATGTTCCCAATCCTTTCAATTGTTTTTGTCTGGCTAGTTCATCTGCCAGCCTCCCTGCCACATGTTCTGCCAAGCGCTCTAAGTCCGCTTCTTCCCTAATTACAACATCTGAAATTGTAATGGTAATCTGTGGCAGAGCATCCAAAGTAGAGGCAATCCCTCGGCCAATCTGACCCAATGTTTCTCTGTTTAAGGGAAGCACTGCTTCTCTGCCTGCCTCCCCTCCTGCTAAGAGGTTCGCACCATTTAATCCAAAGATGGTTGGCTTGGTTAAAATCCCACCCTTGGCATACCATTCTATCCCAATTCGTGGAATATCCCCTTTTAGCCAATCAAGCGGATTGGCCGACCCACTGACACTAAAATGAGGTAAGGGAATATGCGGCCAAGAGATATGGAAATTAAAGAGATTCTTTATGGCATTGATGGCAGAGGATACGGCATTTTTAGCCCCATCAATCGCTCCAGAAATGGCATTTTTAATTCCATCCCAAATATTTCGAACAGTTGAGAAGATGTTGTTTAGGACATTTGATATGGTCTGCAAGATCCCATTCCAGATATTGGATAGTGCGCTTGCAATCCCCTGAACAATCCCTGTCACCGTGGATTGAATGGCATTCCAAATGGATGAAAATAAAGAAGAAAGGGCTGATAGAATATTTGAAACACTATCTCTGATACCGTTCCAGCTATTCACTATAAATTGCCAGATGGCATTAAGAATGGTGCCAATGATGGACTGAATCCCTTCCCATACGGTAGATACAATTTGCTTAATGGTTTCCCAGGCACCAGACCAATCCCCAGTGATCACCTGCATGACCAATGTGATAATGCTAAGAATAACATTTAGGACTGTTTCTATTTCGTCTTGATAATATCCCAGGCTGTTGTGACAACGAGCTTGATATTCTCCCAAACAGCTGTTAGATAAGGCCCAATTAAATCCATAATGGTGGTGATTACCGTCGAAATGGCATTCCAGACTGTTGTTGCAGCATCTTGAATCAACTGGTGATTTTCCTGCCACCAAGAAACCAAGGTTCCCCAAATTTCCATCACAAAGTCTACGACTTGTTGAACGATGAAAGAAATAGCTGAATAGATAGCATTCCAAGCATCCGTAACAGCTGCTCTGAAAGCTTCATTATGTTCCCACAGTTCCTTAATACCAATGACCAATAAAGCAACAGCCGCTATCACCGCAAGTACAATCCCTACAATCGGAGCAGCCGCAGCTAACATCCCTACAATCGTCGTCCCAAGAGCTAAAGCTGCAGCTTGTAAGGCCACAATAATGGGTAAGAGAATACCCGCAACAGTCACCAGTCCACCCACAACCAGAATGAACTCCCGCACAGGTTCCGGAAGATTCACGAACCATTCCGCAACACTTTTTAAAAGCGGAACAAGTTGTTGAAGAAACGGAGCTAGGGTTTCTGCAATCGCTCCTCCAACTTCGGCCATGGCCTCTTTAGCTGCATTTTGTGCAAGCGTGAACTGATCGATAGGGTCAAGCGTTGCTTCATAGGTGGAAGCAACCACACCCTTTGCTTTTTCTGCAGTTCCTGCTAAATCATCAAAAGATAGAGCTCCCCTCTTAATGGCATCCACCATCCGTGGAGCAGCTTTAGTACCAAAGATACTGGATGCAAGCGTTAAGGCTTCCGTTTCACTAGTGCTGTTTCGGATTTGTTCGACCGTTTCTCTTAAGCCTTCACTCAGTGTCTTGCCCTTAGCCGCATAGTTGACTGCTGCTTTGGAGAGGGAAGAAAGAGCAGCCGAAGAATCGACCCCACTTTTTTCAAACTGCCCCATAAGAGCCACACCCTCATCAAACGAAAGTCCTAAAGCCTTAATTTGTGGAGCACCTTGAATGGCTTTGGTCATCAAATCCTGAACGCTGACACCAGTCGCTTGGGCCGTATAAGTGACGGTATCTAAGACCCGATTTAAATCACTCGTCTCAAGTCCATATGCTTCAATGGCTTGTTTTGCGGAAATGGCTGATTCCGTCACGTCCGAACCATTGATTTCTGCGTACTTAATCAAAGTCGCAGAAGCGTCCTTTAAGGCATCACCAGTCAACCCAAACTGGGTATTAAGCTCACCAACAGCACTGCCCACTGTTTGAAAGTCCGTTGGAATTTCAGTCGCAAGACCTTTTGCAATATCTGTCATCCCATCCAGCGCTTTTCCACTGGCACCGGTTTTGGTGACGATGATATCCATCCCTTCGTCCACTTCCCAAAAAGCTTCCAGTGTTGCTTTCCGAAGTCAATCAGCTTCTGACTGATTTCGTTCAGTTTTTCACTGAAGTTGGCTAGAATCTCAGACCTTAGAAGATTGTTAGTTTCTACTAAGCTGTGGTTGGCATTATCACTTGCTCCACTCATGCTGCTCATCTCATCTTGCAGATGATGATAAGCTGTCTTGGTTTCATTGAGTGACTTTTCTAGTTTATTGGCTTCAACTGAGTTCTCACCGTATTCAGCCCTGGTCAACTCTAACTGCCGTTCTAAATTGGCAATCTGTTTCTCGACAATCTCTGACTGAGCCGCAACCTTTTTCTGAGCAAGGGCCAGTTTTTCAGATTCACTGGCATTACGACCTAGCTGACTTTCTTGCAACTTAAAGGAGGAAGCGACTTTCTCACTCTCTGATGCTAGTTGATTTTGTTCAGCTCCTAAAGCAGCTAGTTTACTTTTGTTGCTGGTGACACTGGAGCCATTTTGTTCCAAAGCTCGGTTGACACCCTCTAGCTTATTTTCATAGCTTTTGAGAGTGTTCTGAGTGATTTCGACCTCTCTTTGAAAAGCCCGATACTGATCAGCTCCGATTTTCCCGCTTTGAAACTGAGCTTCTACCTGAGATTGGGCTTGACGTAGTGTCTCTAGCTTCTCTTTGGTTGTTTGAACTTGCTTGGCTAAAACCTCTTGTTTCTGAGTTAAGAGAGTGACATTGCCTGTGTCAAATTTTAGTGCCTTATCAATTTGTTTCAGTTCTCGGCTTGCTTCTAAGGCTTCGTGGTTCACCCCTTTTAGAGCTTTTTGTAAGGGCTGGGTATCGCCTCCAATTTCAATTGTGATTCCTTTAATCGTTCCAGCCATACCCTACCTCCTTCCCGCTACATCAAAAGTTATCAAAGTCTGTCTGAGTGGCTTTCCTGCTTCGACTTTCTTCTTTGGTACGCACTTCCACATAGTCTGTCTGATAGTCCAAGGCCATGCCAATCGTTATCTCTTTTAAATCTGACATGGATAGTCCTGTCTCTTTACAACAGTGAAGATAGGATTCTACCGTGAAGGTTTCGCTACTCGCTTCTTCCGACGCATCGACTTTTTTCTGGTGGTCATTCCTTTATTTAACAATTCCATCAGAACCGGTCCTACTGTTTGAAGCGGAAATTCTTCTAAGCCCATAAAGAACTCTTCAAAAGGTTCAATAGATGGGTTAGCTGATTTGGCAAAAACCCAAAAGAGCCTGTGGAAAAACGTCATATCAAAATCCACCAACATGCTCATATCCACATCAGATGCAGATAAAGTTTTGCCTTCTTCTAGCTGTTCAGCTTTTTTTAGAATCGACTCTACCTGCAACATTTGAAACAGATCCTGAAAATAATCTTTCCCAAATTCTTTTTTATAGGCAATCGGTGTGTAAGCATTAGTAGCTAGCTCAATGTTCTTACCTGATAACTGAATCGTTTCCTCATGATTAACCTCCTGGTTTCACAGTTGGTTCATAGACTTTTGCGAACCAAGTCTTTTTGACATCTTCTGGGGTATCCTCTGTGGTCCTGCGACGGACTAGCTTATCAAGCGGCCGAGGACTGGCTTTGAATTTCAATTCCACTTCATTGATGTCTGAACCGCTCTTTGTTTTAGAAGCTACTGTTGGCCGGCTTGCATAACAATAATAGAGCACATGGAGCGTTTCTTTCTTATCCCCTTCAAAGCGAAACATTAAAGCAAAGTTTTTCTTCTCACTGCTTGCAATTTCTGAGATGACTTTACTCTGGGCATCAATCGTTTCTCCTAACACTCGGGTCAAAAATTCCTGTGTCAAAAGAGCCAGTTTCAGAGTTCCTTCATAGCCATCATTAGATTCTGTCGTATAAAAATTGATGTTGTCTGCTTTATATGAACCAGAATCCCCTTGTGGCTCCAAGGTCAGCTCTGCGGCACCCCTAAGTCGCTCTACTGTCCCGTAGGTCAGCGCCCCATCATCTCCTTCTTTGGTTACTTCTGCCCAATGGACATCCTGCAAACCAAAGGTGACTTTATTTTTCTCCATCGGATTTTTCCTTTCTATTGACTTAAATGATAAATAACCTGATACAACTTTTCTGTATCCAAATAGGTTTCTTCCTTGTCAAAAAAGAGAGAATGACTGTCGAGTGCTGCTTCTATTTTCTCTTCTAATTCAAGGTCTTTTTTCTCGGTATAAAGCTCCAGTCTGACTTGACTTCCTTTGTGATAAGCCAGATTATCTGCACCATAATTCTGAGAAGCAGGAAACCAATACACCACAAAGGGAGGAGCTGGACTATGCCCCTCCTCAAAATGATGATAGGCACAGGGTAAACCTAGACTGTTCAAAAATGAAAACCACTCATCTTTTTTCATAACTTCTCCTTCAAGCGCTCTTCAAATTGGCGAATCATCTTTTCTTCAACAGGAGCAATATGCCGAATTCCTTCAACCCTGCCACCGCCTCGTTTGGCATGACCATTTTCAAGGAGGTGTGTCAGTCCTGGTGTTCGATTATAAATCGTTTTTGTCAAAGCTAGATTCGTTTCTTTAGTCACAGTAGAGGTCCAGCCTCGAGCATATTTCCCCCGCTTTTTCGGAGAATGTTTCTTTAACTCATTAACAGCTTCCTTCGTGCTGTCTTCCACCACTGCTTTCACTGTTTCAGTAGACCTTTCAACATAATTCTCCAAATCCTTTTGAACAGCTCGATCTAGGTCAGACGGGTCAATTGTTACCATATTGTACCTCCTCTGTCGCATCTATCAGGATTATCTCCTGAGGATAAGTTAACGAATCAATGGCCTTGATATTATAAAACTTATCCTCAAAGCGAAGACGAGTGGTTTGACTATCCAACTCTCGAATGGAAGAGTCGTAGCGCAGCGTAAAGCGTAACTGATGAATATTCTTGACCATTACTGTTGAAGTGCCTTCCATTTCAAGAAGCACCTTGCAGGAACACCACCTAGAAAACAATTGCTGCCACTGACTGCTTTCATTGCCAATAGCATCTTGCACAATGACTCGTTTTTCAAAGAAAACCCGTTTACTTAATGGAGCTATCTTCATCAGAACACATCCCTTCTGTGAGCAGAAAGAAGAGCCTTGAGGAGTTCTACCAAACTCTCCTGCCCTCCTTCTTCTCGGTGCTCGTAAAGATAAGCTGTCCCAAACAAAACAATCGTCTGAAGGAAGTCAACTTCTTTCTCCTCCGTCACTTCCTCCAGATTCTTGCGTAGGATACTGAAACACAACTCTTCACTGGCATAAATCATGACTTGAATCAAGTTGTCATCCTCTGAGTGTTCGACTCTCAGATAGTTCTTTGCTTCCTCCAAACTAATCTTCATGAGAAGCCTCATTTCATTGTCAAGACTTTAACAGCTTCATTCAGAATCAACTTGCCGTCCACGCGCTGACTAGCAAGAAAGCCAACTTGACCGCTTTCTGCATAGAGTTCATTCAGGCGCTTAAAGGAACGTCCTTGACGGTCCGCAATCCAGTAGTAAGAAAGTCACCGAAAGCCAAAACTTTTTTACCTGTATCAATGGTTGGCACAAAGCTAGAGGTGAAATAAGGACGATTCAGAATCATATCTGGTACACCAGCTTGAACAGATGGCTGCCAGATATAGTTGCCGTTATTGTCCTTGAGTTTCCGTAAAGCTTTTACGGTGGAGTCGTTCAAAATCCATACTGCATTTTTCCGATAAGGTGATTTAAGCGAGTGATACAAATCCATGACATCGTCAAAGGTAATCGTCGCACCACCACTAGTCGCCCCTTCAGTGACCGTTTGAAAAATTCCAGTTGGCTTACCTGTTCCATCACCAATCAGAAAAGCTTCTTCTTCCTTCACACCAATACGACGAGCAAATTCATTAGCCATATAGCTTTCCAAATCAAAGACGGAATCATAGAGCAGCTCATCAGAAATCTTAATAGCTGTTCCAACCTTATGGGAACCAAGCGTTACTTGACTAAAGGTATCTTCTGATTCCTTGAACTTAGAGTTCTCATCCATCCAAGTGGCTTCACCGTTCCCTGACACAACTGGAATCTTCCGCTCCCCGCTTGAAGTCTGAATGACCGTTGCAAGACTCCGCATGAAGTTTTCTTCTTGAAGAGCCTGGATCAGACGTTTCTCATATTCATCTGGAACCAAGTAACCGCCACGTGAGTCGTCTCCAATACTGAGGGTATTTTCGATATCATAGAAGTTTTTCTTGCGGATATTGTTCCAAAAAGCTGTGTTATAGGCTTTAGAGGAACGTCCGCCTTTTGGATTTCCTCCGCCTACAGTTGGATTGGCGACAATGGCTTGACTAACCGGACTGGCTAATTCCTTATCCAGTGCTTCCTGCCGCTCCAAACGTTCAATCTCTTTACCAAGGCGAACAACCTCATCTTCCATTTCTTCATAACGGGCCGTATCTTCTACAGAAACCAGCCCCTTATCATCCCGACAGGTATCCAGAAAGCTTTTTGCTTTCTCCCATGCCTGTGCTCGTTTTTCCCGCAATTGTAAAATTTTACTCATGGTTATTCCTTTCTTATTTCAAGAGTGACAACCGTTTCTCTAACTGAGAAACTGGTGTTTTGGGCTGAGGTTTTTTATCAGCCAATTTTAAAAGCAGCTGGTTGGTCACCGCTGCTCGACTAAACATCATACTTTGAACCGTTCCATCTTCATGAGGTGCAGGCTCATACAAAATAGAATCCGCAAATCCAAGTTCAAGAGCCTTCTTGGCATTAAACCAAGACTCAGCATCCATCAAGTGGGATAGCTGTACTCGAGATAAACTAGTCTTAATTTCATAAGCATTGAGAATGGACTCTTTGACTTCTGATAACATAGCAATGGCCTTCTCCATTTCTTTAGAGTCACCAATTGCGACCGTCATCGGATTGTGAATCATCATCATAGCTACCGGACTCATATTGACGGTGGTTCCCGCCATAGCAATAACACTGGCTGCCGAAGCTGCAATGCCATCAATATTGACGGTCACGTTATCCTTGTAGTCCATTAACATATTGTAGATTTGAGCTGCCGCAAAGACATCTCCACCCGGTGAATTAATCCATAAGGTTAATGGCCCGGTGCCACTCATGAGTTCATTCTTAAAAATTTGCGGAGTCACATCATCATCCACCCAGGATTCACTAGCAATCGTACCATTTAGATGCAGCACTCGCCCCATTTCATTCTCGCTGAAATTCCAAAATTTATTCATGGCTCTCTCCTTTTTGATTTGTTTTCATAAATCCTCCTGCATCTTTTAACTTGGTCATATTGCCATTAATGAGGTAAAGGTCACCGCCTTCTTCTGGCGGGATAGGGTTAAGTTCTTCTAGTTCTCGGATGTCGTTGGTCGATAGCCAGCCGTTTTGTCGGCCAATCGCATAGCCGTTCATTCGACTTTGGTAATCCCCACGAAGCAAGCCATCCACATTGAATTTAATGAAATGGGTTTTCTTTTCTTCCGGCAGCAGCAAACTTTTCTTAAGAGCCTGTTCAAAACGAACCACCCAGGGGTCCAAGGTATACTTAACAAACTCAAGGGATTGTTGCTCAATATTCGAAAAACTGGACTTCTCTAAATCTCCTACCATGTGCGGTGGTATCCGAAAGAGACGCGCAATCTCATTGATTTGAAATTTACGGGTTTCCAAGAACTGTGCTTCTTCAGGTGGTATTCCAATTTGCTTATAGCTCATCCCTTCTTCCAGGACAGCTACTTTATGAGCATTTCGTGTCCCCTGATAGACTGCATTCCAGGAATCTCGGACCTTAGCAGGGTCTTTTAAGATACCTGGGTGTTCGAGAACTCCCCCAGGGTTAGCACCGTTGCCAAAGAAACTAGCGCCATATTCTTCACAAGCAAGCGTCATCCCCACCGCATTCTTCGCCAGAGCAATCGGAGAATAACCAATCAGACCGTCAAACCCTAATCCTGGAATATGAAGTACCTCTTCTTGTGATAAAACAATGCTTCCTTTTTCCTGAAAATTAGGATTGTCTTCCTCATAACGATTGTAAACATAATAGAGCTTACCCTTTTCACTTCGGTGGACACTCATCTGATCCGGCAGCAAAGGGTACAGCCCAATCGCCTGACCTGAACGGTCACGAAGAATCTGAGAATAGGCATTTCCCCAGATCAAGAGATGGCTCATCAAGGTTTCCCGAAATACAAAAGATGTCATGTCAGGATTCGGTTCATCATGCAAAAGCGTGTAAAGGGCATGTTCTGTATCCTTCGTTTTTCCCTCCTTCGGTGTATCGATAAACATGAAGAGGTAAAGATGCAATGGTCTCTGACAGAATCCTTACGCAGGCATAGATCGCTGTCGTTTGTAATGCCGTCCGTTCATTGACCGTTTTCCCACTCGTGGTTCGACCAAAGAGTAGCGAAAAGTCATTTCCTTCATACTTATTTTTGGGCTCTCCCCTCTGTCGTTTTAGTCCTAATCGTTCCAATATTCCCATAGTCATCTCCTTTTCTAGACATGAAAAAAAGCACCTCGCTTGAGATGCTTTACAATCACTCTTTCAATTGTGGAAAATCTAATTAATTTAAAAGGATAAGATTCCCCGCTCATCATAAATACTACCGTCATTCTTTTGATGTCGAATGCACCTATCTAAAGCCATAATGGTTGCGACAACGCCGTCAATCTTTTCTACAGATTTTTCTTTATCAGGCTTGATATTCCCGGCTGGGTCCTGTCTCATGACTACGTTTTGGGCCATCCATTTCAAAACCGGATGACCTCCATGCTGGATTTTACCTTCCATCATGAGTTTATAGTACTCTTTGGAAGGTGGACTCATGTCCTTATAGCCCTGACCAAATGGAACCATTGTTAAACCCATGCCTTCTAAGTTCTGAACCATCTGTGTCGCATTCCAGCGGTCATAGGCAATTTCTCTGATGTGGTAGATAGTGGACAGTTCTTCAATGTACCGTTCAATAAATCCATAATGAACAACATTCCCATCCGTGGTGAGAAGGAAACCCTGCTTTTCCCAGACATCGTACGGCACATGGTCTCGTCTAGATCTAAGAACCAGGGTATCTTCAGGCAACCAAAAATATGGAATAACTTGATAGTTCTCTGCTTCATTTCTTGGTGGGAAGATTAGGACAAAGGCTGTAATATCTGAAGTGGAAGATAAATCCAGACCAGCATAACAATCTCTGCCTTTTAAACTCTCTACATCAATTGGCTGACTCCCTTTGTCATAGACATGTTCCGGAATCCAAGTCACAGCTGAATTAGTCCAGATATTGAGTCGTAGCTGCTTGAATACATTTTCTTCTGCTGGGTTATCTAAGGCATTCAGGTAAGCTTCCCGAACCCGGTCAATTCCAATTGTATGGCCGAGTGAAGGATTGGCTTTTAGCCAGTTTTCTTCATCATTCCAATCCTCTTCTTCTGATAGGCCATAGACAACTGGGTAAAAGCTACTGTCTTTCTTCCGTCCTTTAGAATTTCTAAGGCCTTGGTATGCAGTTCATAACAAATGGAGTTCTTGTCATTTCCTGCTGTCGTAATAATAAAAAAGAGCGGCTGCTCTCTGGCATCTCCACTTCCTTTGGTTAAGACATCATACAGATGACGATTGGGCTGGGCATGGATTTCATCAAAGACCAGACCTGATACATTGAGTCCATGCTTAGTGCCAGTTTCTGCCGATAGCACTTGATAGAAGCCAGCATTAGAATAATTGATGATGCGTTTAGTGGCCCCCATGACTTTGGAGCGTTTCTCCAAAGCCCTACTCATCAAAACCATTTGTTTGGCCACATCAAAAACGATGGAAGCTTGATTTCGATCACAGGCCGCCCCATACACTTCGGCACTGGCTTCTCCGTCTGCGTATAAAAGATAAAGAGCTATCGCAGCAGCTAGTTCAGACTTCCCATTCTTTTTGGGAATCTCTACATAGGCCGTCAGAAACTGTCGATTCCCATCTTCCTTTACGATGCCAAAAAGGTCACGTACAATTTGTTCCTGCCATGGTAACAGTAAGAATTTCTGTCCCGCCCATCGTCCTTTGGTGTGGCAGAGATTCTGAATGAAGGTTACTGCCCGGTCTGCCTTTTTCTCATCATAACTAGAAGTTGGAAGCATGAAGGGAGAAGGAATATAGTGATACGTCATAAACGCCCTCCTAGTAAATCTTCCATTTCATCTCCTGAACCCACTTCGGAATCCATCGAAGCTAGCCGTGTTCTGGCAGATGGCGTTAAGCCAAACTGTTCACAGAACTTGAGCATGATTTTAAGATTGGTCTGAGAAATAGAAACTTGTGGCACTTGTTGGAGATAGCCATTTGGAGTTTTAATGATAGAGCCGTGTTTTGAAAGAAACTCTTCTGCTTCCTTCCAGCGGGCATAAGCTTGGCAGTAACCCGCAAAAGCGGTCATATCCATATCGGTTAAAAGTCCCAAACCTTCCAGGATTTTTCCCATACGCTTCCATTCTTTTTTGGCATCTTCTTCAAGCCAGGAAGGGCATCTAGGAGCTTTCTTCTTAGGCTGAATTTCATTTTTTGGAAGTGGGCGCTTGCCTGGATTCCCTTCTAAAATTTTCAAACTAGTTGGTTTGGGCTTTCTGCCCCTTTGTGCCATGCCCTCACCTCCTTCAGTCCACAAGAAAAAGCCCGGAGGCTTTATTTCTTATGAATCGATTTTCTCGACCTCATCAATACCATGTAAGACATGGAGTTGCCGTCCATTGTCCCATCGGACAATCAAGGAACCAATATCGTCCACATCTTCCACCGTTCCCAACATACCAACTGGCACTGGATTCGGGTCGTCCATTTTTAAGAGTCGAACCCTCGTTCCAGCAGGATAGCGCCTTTTCAGTAAGTCTACAATCTTTTCATCCATCTTTATTTTCCTTCCCTCGTCTAAGTGAAAGAAGCATCTTCCCAGATACGATTGGTGTCTTCGACAATCAGCTGCAATTCCAGATCAACCATTTTCCCACTTGTATCGGCTTCTTGAATAGAGGTTAGTAAGTTTTGAACCTGGGTAGCATCTTCCTGTTCTACACTGTCCAACTCTTGTTCTTGAGCCAAGGTTATAAATCCTTTGGATAAGAGGGCTAAACGATTGCGAGCTTGTTCCAACATTAGATAAGCTTCTGCATTTGAATAAAGCATCATATGTTTCTCCTTTGGGGTTCAATTTGTTCAATGGTATAACACCTCTAGTTCGCATATTTATCCAGTTATAAGCGGTTATTATTCAGTTTGTTTTTGAAATTTTGACTTGAGTTCTTTCATTGCTTGGTCCAAATACTGCAGCTCTAGATAACCAAATTGTCTAGTCTTACGAGCACGCTCTATAGCGTTCCTCAAGTCCTCTACCCCGGAAGAATTTTGTGGTAAATCGAGCATTTTTTCACACAGTTCCTTGAGATGTTGGTGTGCTTCTGCTTCCGTCACTTTCCTAGATTTCGTTTGTTTCCTTCTCATACCCACTGACTGCTTCTTCAAAAGTTAAGGTCCTGCCCTCACGGATTAGCTGCACATCCGTCTTTTCTGTGGCTTCCATATAGCGTTTGACAATAACATCCACAAACTTTTCATCCAGTTCAATACCATAACAAATTCGACCGGTCTGATCAGCCGCAATTAGGGTAGAACCGCTTCCTAAGAATGGGTCCAAGACAAGTGTCCCTCGCATGGAAGAATTCTGAATCGGATAAGCCATGAGCTGAACAGGCTTCATGGTTGGATGCTCTTTGCTGGATTTTGGACGGTCATATTCCCAAATGGTCGTCTGCTTTCTATCAGAAAACCATTGGTGTTTTCCTTTTTGTTTCCAGCCATAGAGCACAGGTTCATGTTGCCACTGGTAGGGACTTCTGCCTAATACCAGAGCATTCTTTTTCCAAACGCAACAACCACTCAGATAAAAGCCCGCATCCTTAAAGGCCTTTCTGAAATTCAGCCCTTCTGTATCCGCATGAAAAACATAGATGGAAGCATCCTCCTCCATGGACTGTTCTACATTGACAAACATGTTAAAAAGGAACTGATAAAAATCCGCATCGGACATATCATCATTTTTGATTTTTCCCGCTGTTTCTTCCACATTAACATTGTAAGGAGGGTCAGTTACGATAAGGTTGGCCTTCTTATCTCCCAGGAGAAGCTGATAAGTTTCTAGCTTTGTAGAATCACCACAAATCACTCGGTGTTTCCCAAGATGCCAGATATCTCCTTGTTTCGAGATAGTCGGTTTTGTCAGCTCCCCATCTACATCAAAGTCATCTTCTTTCACTTCCTTGTTGTGAACCTTAGAAAATAGCTGATCGATTTCTGGGGCTTCAAAACCGGTTAGGTCTAAATTGAAATCCGCATCTTGCAAGTCCACCATCAGGTCTGCGAGAAGTTCTTCATTCCACGCGCCTGTGATTTTATTTAAAGCAACATTCAGGGCCTTTACCTTATTCTCATCCTCAATTCGAACCTGAACACATTGAACTTCTTTATAGCCCAAGTCAGATAAGACGGTCAGTCGTTGATGGCCTCCAATTACAGTACCATCGAAATTAACAATAATCGGGTCAACATAACCAAACTCCACAATGGATTTCTTGATTTTTTCGTATTCCTTATCACCCTTCTTGAGTTTCTTTCGTGGGTTATAAGCCGCTGGTTTTAAAGAGTCAATGGATAAAGAGACCCATGTCATATCTTGTGTGACTTTCATACTACCTCCTTAGTAAAAACGAGATTGAATATAGCAGGCATGGCTACAAAATTTCCGCTTCGCATTGCCGTATGATAAAAAAGACTTACGGCAATGTTGGCAAGCCAATTCATAGTAAGCTGTATTTTGTTTCTGGTGTAATTCTGGATGGTCCTGCCACCAGTATCTCCGACAAGCATCTGAACAAAACTTCTTAGGTCGACCAGTTCCTTTGGGGATAAAGGTTTCTTTACAGTGAAGGCAACAAGGAAGACCACTGGCTTGGTCTTTCATCATCTTCGTGACGGCATTTCGATAGCCCAATAGTTCCGGATTTCGTTTGCAGTAATTGCGAACAGAATCCCTAGATAAACCGACTATCTTTCCAATCGATTGGTATCCCAAACCTTCAGAACGTAGTTTTCTAATCTGTTTTCTCTGAAAATCGTCCATTTCTGCCTCCTTTCTTTACTGAAATCTCTAACCTTTTAAATCATAAAACGAAATAAAAACAAGCTATAACTTCCTGTTACAGCTTGTTTTTCAGTTATTTATTTCTTCAAAAAATATACCCCTTTTACATTTTGCGAAAATGCACGTTTGAGGGGGCCACGGTCTTGTGAGAGACAGCTCACAGAGATTTTATCCCCCCTTCCCTTCACTAAAAATCATATCCATAAATTGGAGTATGGTCTTCGGTCACGGTTTTATGATCATGACAGGATTTACAAAGAGATTGCCAGTTGCCCTCATCCCAGAACAATTTTTGATTTCCTCGGTGAGGAAAGATATGGTCCACCACCGTCGCCGGCCTGTAACGATTCCGCTTCAGGCACCGTACGCAGAAGGGATGAAGCTTCAAGAAACGAAGCCTAGCTTTGTTCCATCGTGAATCGTACCCTTTTGCCTTCGTGGACTTTACTTCCAGTGAATGAAGGTGGTTATGTTCCTCACAATACTTGGAACCGTAAGGCACTAGCCTTGGACAGTTTGGATGTTTGCAAGGCAGAGCGGGTCGTCTTGGCATGGCCTCCACCCCTCTCTATATTTTTTCACATCTTAATCATATCACAATATTTCGTGCAAAGCAGTACCGACTTAGTACCGTATTAGTTCCGGGGTAGTTCCGTCTTTTCGATTTTTGCAGTTTTTACTTGATAAATAAAAAATTGATAATTTCACCAAGCTTTCTAAATATTTTCAGCTCTATAATTTCTGTAGTGGGTAGATTCCACCGCAGGGATCATGGAGCTTTTTGAGTATATACAAAAGGTCCCATATGACTTATAAAGAAAAGCTACCAAACCATCATTAGAAAGAATCATATGGAATAAATCAACAGTCAGGGAAGTGACTGTTGATTCCTGAATTAGGAAATAAAAGAGCGAGAATTTTATCACAAAACTACTCTATCTCAAAAACTCAAATATCACTTTCTAGGATTTACTCAACTTCATCAATCAGGGCACTCACAGAGAGCTACTGGCCAAACTGGGTTACCAGCCTCCTCAATGCTCCTGCTTGTGGCGGAAAATGGCAAGTATGACTTCCAAAAAGCCTCTAAAATCCCCTATCTGGAAATCGCTGGCTTCAAAACCTTGATTAAGCTGAAGAAACTCCACTTTAAATGCTAGGATTGCGGAAAGATGACAGTCTCCGAGACAGACTTGGTCAAGAAAAATCATCAGATTTCAGTCATTCTTAACCAGAAAATCGCTCTAATGCTGATTGAGAAACTGTCCATGACAGCTATTGCAGAGCACCTTTCCGTCTCTACTTCTACCGTCATTCGAGAGGTTAAAGAGTTTCAGTTCAAGACCAATTTAGACTTCCTGCCTGCCGTTATGAGCTGGGAGGAAGTCAGTTTCAAGAAAGGACGCATGAGCTTTGTCGTCCAGGATTTCGAGTCTGGCAATCTCCTGGACGGCTGAAACCAGGCTACTATCCGAAACCACTTTCTTCGCTATACAGAAAGATCAGGGAAAGAACCTAAGTCATTACCATGGACATGTTCAGCTCCTATTACGACATTGCCAAGAAACTCTTTCCCAATGCCCGAATCGTCCTGGATCGCTTCCATATCGTGTAGCATCTTAGTCGGTCTATGAATCGGATCCGCATTCAAATTATGAAACAATTCGACCGAAAATCTCTTAAGTATCGTGCTGTTCAGCACTATTGGCAACTCTTTCTGCAGGACAGCTGCAAACTCAATGATAAACGCTTCGACAGGCCAGTCTTTCGTATGCATTTGACCAATCAGGAGATTGTTCAAAAACTGCTCAGCTATTCTCAAGAGCTAAAAGACCACTATGCTCCCTATAAGTTCCTACTTTTTCACTTTCAGGAGAAGCAGCCCAATGAATTCTTTGGCTTTATGCAAGAGACCCTCCCCTCTGTTCACCCTCTTTTCAGACGATCTTTTGGACCTTTATCAAGGATATAGACAAGATTACAAATGCTCTGGTGCTATCCTATTCCTATGCCAAATTCGAAGCTACCAACAACCTCATCAAGGTTATCAAACGCAATGCTTTTGTTTTTCAGAACTTTGACAACTTTAGAACTCGCGTTTTAATTGCCTTGAGAGTCTGGGACAATAGTCCCTTTGCTACAAAAAAGCAACGGATTTGCCGTTGCTTTTTGCATGGTTACGATAGTCTTGCTAAAATAGAATTGCACAATAAACCATTTAGAAAGGCTATCCCATGCACATTCACTATAACACAAATCAAACGACTTTACCACTAGAACTTGCTTGCATTTTACCACAAGACCATATTGTCTTTACCATTGAAAAAGTGGTGAATGCCTTGGAGTATAGTCACTTCCACGCTTTCTATCATAACTTTGGTCGCCCGTCTTATCACCCTAAAATGCTTTTAGCCGCTCTACTATTTGCCTATTCACAAGGGATTTTCTCTGGACGAAAAATTGAAAAAATGATGATTGAAAATCTCGCTATGCAGTACCTAACGGGACAGTTGGTTGTCAGCTACCGCACCATCAATCGTTTTCGAGTCGCTGAAGGAATGGAAGAGCTCATTCGTGATCTTTTTCATTGACCTCAATCTTCGTTTGAAAATGGAAGAGTTAGTGACCTTAGATTGCTTGTTTATTGACGGGACGAAGATTGAAGCCAACGCCAACAAGTATAGTTTCGTGTGGAAAAAGGCAACGGACAAGTTTTTCCCTCAAACTTCAAGAACAGATACAGGTCTATTTTTCAAGAAGAAATCACTCCCCTTATCCATCAGGCCATTAGGCTGGACGAAGAAGAACCGATTGCTTCAGAGCAGTTGATTGAATTCGCTCAAGTCCTCGAAGAAGAATTGGAAAAAAACTGAACCAAGACATTGAGGAGACCCCCGTTAAAGGGAAGGACGAACGTAAAACCCAACGTCGTAAACTCAAGAAAGTCTTGCGTAAAGTCAAGGATGTTTTTTCAGTACGTGCTGAAAAATATGAAGGCTACCAAGAGACATTTGAAGGGCGTAACAGCTTTTCCAAAACAGATACAGATGCCACTTTTATGCGGATGAAAGAAGACCACATGAAGAGTGGTCAACTCAAGGCTGCTTACAATCTTCAAATCGCTACTGAAAATCATTTGTTCTTCACTATGATGTCTTTTCAAATCCGACAGACACCAAGACTCTTCTGCCATTCCTTGAAACCTATCCGCATGACTTGAAGACCGTTGTCGCAGATGCTGGATATGGAAGTGAAGAGAACCTCCTTCGTTTAGATGAAAAGGAGGTGAACCACCTGATTAAATATGCCATGTTTGATCAGGAACAGAAGAAAGGGTATAAACAGTCGGCGAATTGGTACTATGATGACAAGGAGGATAGCTACACTCATCCTGACGGGTGGTGCTATCGTTTTCACCATATCAAACATCAGAAAACACAGACGGACTTTCAACAGGGAATCAAGGTTTACTACGCTGATGAACCTGAACCAGCTCCTCAAAAGGGACTGTATATTAACGAACGCTATCAGCGCTAAAAATTAAAGAATGTCAGGCGCTTTTATCTCCTGAAGGTAGACAGATTTTCGCTCAACGTAAAATTGATGTGGAACCTGTCTTTGGACAGATAAAGGCTTGTTTAGGTTACAAGAGATGTAACTTGCGAGGTAAGCGGCAAGTGAGAATTGACATGGGTTTAGTACTCATGGCAAATAATCTCCTAAAATACAATAAGAGAACGACTCAAAATTAAAAAGCTAGAGTTCCATAATTGGGAATCTCTAGCTTTTTTGTGGCTGAGAACTATTTTGTCTCAGACTCTTGAAACAGTCAACCCACTACAGTTGACGAAGAACCTAGTTGTTTAGCCATCGTTTCATTAGCTCTGTCACAAGTTTCACAACTAGGGGTGCTAGAAATAGGGAGATAAAAATGTCTAGCATGCTAATACTTTCGTTAAATTTAGAGGATGACCATATTATACCAAAAACGAGAAGTCATCAGAAAGGACTGAAAACAATGGCTAAACCATTGAACTAATATCCTCTATTTACGTGTATAATTTCCATTCGCATCAAGTTGGATATAGTAAGGTTTCATTCTATTACCAGCTAAATCTTCAGCCTCTACCTTTATTTTTTCATTAGCCCAGATGAAGTTTTTGTCCATTCCTAAATCCCATATCTCAGAAGTAATGACACGTCGTTTCAATACTTGTCCTTTGGAGTTTGTGAGTGTCAAGTTAGTTATTTCGTGAGAATCTAACGACAATAGTAATGAAATAGATCCTTGATAATGAGATATTATGTTGATTTTTAAATCTGGAGCGACGGTATCATGGAAAGAAATGCTAATAGGATATATTCTTACTCCATGGAAACCAGGGTTTGTGGTAAATTTTCTGACCAGATAGACTAAGTACTCTCCCTGCTTTTGAGGAATAAATGAAAATTTACCAAATCCTGTTCTAAATCCATTGTTGATGTCAAATAACTCACTAACAAAAGTGACACCTTCGGGTAAATTAAATGCTTTTGCATAATCCCACGTGTAGCCATTAGGAAAATCATCTATCGTTATAACATTTTTATCAGTCAAAGTAGGGTAGCGAACGGCATCATTCCAATTTAAATGTTTTCTTGGGGCAACTTCTACGAAGAATGGATAAGTGGAGTACTGCTCTGAATTGTCACTTCCCCAAATCGTATCCCATTTAAGCTTAATTTTTTGTTCCCCTTTTCCTTCATAAGCTAGTAATTTAGGCAAATCCAGAAAGACTTCTGCGTTGTTAGACTTATCAGGGCGAAAATCAACACCATCAATGGTTTGAACTACTTTCCATTTGTCAGTTGAATAGTAGTTTCCAATTGTGCCGATAGAGTCAGACTCCCTCATATTTAAAGCCATCCTAACAGCTTCCTCCGCGTTTGCAATCGGATATTTAAGATTATCATGAACTTCAGAATATCTACCACTGGCAGACTGAATAATAATATTCTTTACTTGTTCTCCCGTTAATTTCGGATTAGCTGACCAAACCAAAGCTGCAATTCCTGATACATAAGGAGCAGCCATGGAAGTACCCGACTTTCTCTTGAATCCATTATCCACCGACAAGCTATAAATATTGACTTTTTTATTTTCCCGATTAATCCAATTCCCAGGTTTAATCGTTGTTCCACCTGGAGCAACTACATCTACTCTATTACCAGTATTACTAAATTTAGACAAAGGATACTTATGAGAATTTTTCTAAAGATTTTTGATTTTTTTGGTTGTCAATACTACCAACAACTATTATACGATTATAAATATCCATATAATCATAGCCAACAGCATTAGCCAAACTGGCATAACGTGCATTAACCCAAGCCGAATGATTACTTTTGCCCTCTATATCACTTAACAGCTTGTACCTTTCTTTTATCATTTCTTGTTTATAACCATAAGGATGTTCTTTGCTTTCATTCACTTTTTCAAAATAATTATAATTTTCATTACCGGCTGCAGCAACAATTACAAAATCATAGTTTTTTCCATTTAATTTTCCAGTTCTTAGATTATCTAAGAAACCGGCATAACCATTAGCTAATTCTTTTACATCGTTTAATGCTTTTTCGTTTCCTTTGGTAGCTGCATATATCGCTGCTGTATCTGCAAATCCCATGCTAAAATTAATTATCTTACTTCCTCTAGTTATTAGTTCGTAATAACCATAGTATAGGCTTATCTTATCAATTTTTTTACCATCTATATTGTAGTTATCATTTATTTGAATAGTTATCTCTTTTGCTTGAAAAACCTATCAATTTAACATCAGGAGCAACACCTACAATACCATAATTGTTATTCATTTTTGCACCAATAATACCAGCTACATGATTAGCATGCTCCTCGCCTTTTCTAAGTTCTTCTTCTTTTTCAGAAGCAGTCCCCCTAGAACCAACAATAGCAAATGTATTTAAATCAGCATGAATAAAGCCGCCTGAGTCATACACCCCAACTTTTAAATCCTTATCAACAATCTCGCCTTTATTCGCATCTTTCAGCAATTTCCACGCTTGTCTTGCTCGGATAACTTCCAATCCCCAGTTATCCCCAGAAGGATTTTCCTCATCCCAACCATCCATGTCATCACCAAATGGGTCGTTTGGTTTTTCTAAATCTGATTTAGTGGCAGCAAGTTCTATTTGAGTTTTTGTCTCTGCGTCTGTTTTAGGTGCTACCACAGCCGTTTCATCACTATTTGTATCGTACCTCTGTACATTGTTGAGTTCGACAGTTCTTACCATTGGATTTTGCTGCAAATCTTCCATCAACTTTTTCAGCTCTAGATAAGATTTTACTTGACTGAGTTCTAACTGATAGTAGTTAGCTTCTATCAAGTGACCTACAATACTCATTTTGTATTCAGAAGCTAACCGTTCTACTTCTTCTTTAGATATGCCATCACGTGTTGAAAGAATGATTTGATTGTCTACAAACTCAAGACCCGTTTCTTCATCTTTTGCGATATGGTTGGCTTCAAGAGACTTGATATAACTTCCATCACCATCGGCTACAGACTTTTCAGTTGGTTTAATTTCTTTTTGTTTGTAAGTTCTTGTTTTAATCTGAGTAATTGTGACAATGCCATCAACAGCTACTTCACGCTTCTTGTCAATACTTTCACGTAGGAATATATATCCCTCTGTATTCTCAATAGGATGTCCCTCTTCGTCAACAGTTATGACTTTTTCTTGAGATTGAATCTTTGCATATATATTAGTAACCACAGGAGTTATTACTGTATCACCATTATCTGAAGTAGATTTATCCTCCGAGTTTTGAGTAGCTTTTAGATAATAAACCTCATCACTCGGATTTACACCAATATCTACTCCGTCTTCATCAATATTGATAGTTTTTGTAGGATTTGTAATTGTTTTTGGCTGGGATTGTTTTCTTGTACCTCTTGTTACTACACGATTTACAGGTGGTACGATTTCTTTTACATCTTCTTTTGATGAAACGACCTGCCCATCACGCACGGTCTCTGTTACAGTAACGACCGTATAGCCCTCTTTCCCAGCAGTAACTTCGACTTCTGTTCCTTCTGCTAGAGTATCATCATCTTGATAAAGGGTTTCAAAGTTAGTAACATCACGTCTCATCTCTCTGATGCGTTGTTCCTCTTTTGCTGTTTCCTCAACTGCTGAAGGTTTTGAGTCAGGTTTAGATTGCTCAGGCATAACTTCTGGAGTTTTCTCTTCTTCTACAGTTTCTTTTGCAGGAATCTCATTCGTTTCTGTATTTAATTGAGGCTTATCGTCATTATTGGACGAAATGACTTGTTTTGTTCCGACCCTAACAAGCTCATTTATTGGAGCAACTGTTGAGACTATCTCTTCTGAAGAAGATATAACAACTCCATCTTTCAACACACTTGTGACATTCACTATTTGAATGCCCTCGGTTCCTTCTCGTACAAGTTCTTCCTTCCCAACCTCTAGTGTATCATCGTAGATTAATTCCTTTGAAAACGGTAGGGATTCTTTTCTTTCCTTAACCTCTGTTTCTATTTTTCCTGCTGTACAGAATTTGAAACAGTGGTTTTTTCAGTAGAACTTAGTTCAGATTTGTTTGCAGTTTGCAGTGAAGCAGCACTTGTACTTATGTCAGATGTCGAGATGACTGGTGCTAGAACAGGCGATGTCTCCCCTTTAATATAGCCAACAAATTCATATCCTGCTATAGAAAGTTGTCCTTTTGGAAGTTCTGAACCAACAGAAAGAGTTACAGTCTTACCATAATTTTCTAAAGTATGGACTGTAATAGCTGATACAGAAGTAGCGGTTAGGGTAGTCCCAAAAATAAGTATTGATGATACTATCTTTTTATTGCGACGACTTACACTTACCGCTACTACAATAAAACCTAGTCCCAATAAACTCTCTAGATTAGAATTATCATTACCCGTTTTAGGCAGACTTTGTTCATTAGCCTGCTTTACAGGTTTATAAACCAAATAGTATGTAGCGTTCTCTGTCACCTTATCAGGGAGGGATGAAACGATTTGTTCTTTTTCTTGTTCAGATAATTCATCAATCGTTACATACTGATAAGTTATGTTTGCTTTCTGCTCATCTGCCAATACACCACCAGTCCAAAACAAACCAATACCACAAGATACCAATCCGATAGCTAATTTACGAAAACAATATCTTACTTGCCTTTCTTTATCCATGATGTCTCCTTTTAATTGCACTTTTCATCTCCATTATACCAGATTTTTCTCTTTATTTGTAAAAAGTCACGTTTTCGTAACTTCTTCAACATTTTTAATTCAGAAAAATAAAGCCATGTCATTGGAATTATAATTCTCTTTCTCTGTATGAGTTATCAAATCTATAAAATTTATTCGTAAGTCAGTCTCACCTACTGAAAAGCTCTTTGGCGCTTTCAAATTTATCAAAGAACGAGGAAAAATCTTATTAGTCGGTCCTTTCAGCATCACTGCTGGGATTTGTTTTTTGTTACGTAGAGCATAGAGAGGATTTCAACTTCTAAAATTTTCAAATGCCGTACCTCTTTATTTTGATGTTTCTAGTATACCCCAAAACAACTAATCAGAGGATACTGCTCTCTCAAATGTAGCAAAAAATGTCTGAAATGACCATTTCCTGCATCCCAGATATTTTTTGAAAAGGTTATTTATTTTCTCGTCCTGCTTGGTAGGCTGCTTCAAGTGCTGCCTTTAAAAGGACCAAACAGAAACTTCATAGAAGTCCAAGCTGTCCGTGTTTCGTCTTTTCAGGGTTGAAACATTGAGGTATTGTTTGGCAATTTGCTCGAGTTGTTCTTTCATGGCTTTTACCCCTTTTCATTTTTGTATATGCATGTTACTGTACAACTCTTTATTTATCAAGTCATTAGGGCAGAAACTTTAAAAATTTCTGCCTTTTTGTTTAGGCTGGAAAGCGTTCTAGAATCTGGTCCAAAATTTCTTCTAGGCTTTCATCTTCCGGGTACACTTCCCAACCTCTGTCGTAGCTTATGGCTTCCACGCCGTCAACTTCCACTCCCAGTTTAAAAATGTGCCCATTGTCAATTCCATACTCGAAAGGTTTGGGGCTTACCTTTGCCAGGTAAACCACCTTTCGATTGTGGCTTGTAAATGTTCCTTCTTGCCACATGTTTCTGCCTCCTTAGTCCAACCAAACGTAGTCATCAACTTCCAAGCCTATTTCCTCGCAAAGGGCTTGAAGTTTAGGATAGTCTTCTCCGAAATATCCTTCGGCTGTGTATTCTCTGCTGTCTCCATAAGCTTTCTTTGTTAGCTCAATGGACTGCTTATTTTCCTTCAGCTCCTTGAGTTCTTCAACATCGTAGTAAAATCCGTATTTCTTAAGTAGGTCCGCTAATTTTTCATAGTCTTTTACCCCTTTTCCTTATTGTATGTGTATATTACCGTACTATCTTTTATTTATCCAGTAATTACCCAAGAATATTCAAAGATTTTTTAAAGTCCTACCTGCATCTTTAGAGCCTTATCAATCCTCATCAGCCAGGCTTCTTCTCGAATAGTCATGACCTTATTTTTCAATTGAAACTTATCCACCGTAAGGACCTGTTCTGCTAAAACCAAGCTGGACCATTTGAGTCCTTTAAAAACTTTCTTAGGTAGATACACATGAGTAGGCAGGTGTTTTTTCTTTTGAACCTGCTTGGTTAAGGGAAGCACCGTCACTAGATGGGAGTGGTCGTTGGCTTTATTGTTGCTGACGATGATGGCTGGTCGAATCCCCTGCTGGATATGACTGTTTTTCTGATTTCCAAAATCTACGTAATAAATATCGCCTCGTTTGCACATATGGTTCTCCTCTAACTAAGTAAAAAATCTTCTAACTGTTGGTTTCTGATTGCATAAATCAAACGCAGTTCCTTAATGGCCTTCTGCTTCCATCTGCTAATGGTACTCCGGCTGATATGGTACTTGACCATGAGGTTATCCCAGCTTTCTGACACAATGACTAAATCCGTCACAAATTCTGCCAAATCATCCGGAAGCTGACTGACTGCCACTTCAAAGAAATGCAATTCCTGAACTAAACGGTAGTAGCGCTTTGACAAATATTGATAAAGCTCCCGATTGGCTTTTTCTGTTTCTTCCTTGTAGGATAAAGCAATGACCTCACTGCGATAAGGATTCTTACTAGTTTGCACCTTTGGTTCATCAGACCGACCATAGACCATGGTGTCCAGCATCTCGTTTTCTGAGATGCCGACAAACTGGTCCAACTGGCTGCGTAAGAGCTTCATCTCCTTTTCTATGTTCTTGTAATCATAGAAAAGGCTCTCTATTTTATCCATCCGCTTCCTCCTCTCTCAATTCATATTTGACGGCATCAATCAGGGATTGCTGAGAGATGTCCTTTTCTTTCAATCGTTTCATGACTTGTTCATCTATGCTATTCTTCATAATGATGTGGTGAACAACCACCGTTTCTTTCTGCCCTTGCTGCCAGAGCCTAGCATTGAGCTGTTGGTACAATTCCAAGGACCAAGTGAGACCAAACCAACAAATGGTATGACCGCCGGCTTGAAGGTTCAGTCCATGCCCACTGCTTGCCGGGTGAATCAAACCAAGGACTATCTTTCCCTTGTTCCAGTCCTCAATATCCTGATTGCTTTGAATCACTCTGGCTTCTGGAAAGCGTTCCTTGATGCGTTTCAAATCATGCTGAAACCAATAAGCAACTAACAATGGCCGGCCATTCATACTCTCAACCATTTCTTCCAGGGCCACTAACTTCTGATCATGCAAGAGTACAGTGTCCCGATTTTCGTCGTAAACCATGCCATTAGCCATCTGCAGTAATTTATTCGATAGGCTGGCACTGTTTACGGCATCCAGCACCTGTCCTTTAAGTGAAACCACCATCTCTGCTTTAAACTCCTGATAAACGGCCATCTCTTGCTCCGACATTTCAACTAGAACTTCATTGTCCACTCGTTCAGGCATATCGAGATAATCTACTGCTTTCATGGAAATGGTCATGTCTGCTATTTTTATCGTAGATGGCTTCTTCTGCCCCAACCTTGGGCTTATAGGAAAAAGATAACCTGACCGTTTCGCTTATCAGGGTCAAAATACTGATTGCGAAAAAGCTGTGATAAAGCGCCCTAAACGCTCTCCGCCATCTAAAATGCCAATCTCAGAAAAATAGGTCCATGATATTCCCAGGAGTTCCCGTCAGGCCAACCATGCGCTTGATTTTTAAATCGAACTTTCTTTAAAGCTTTGAAGCGTTTGGCTTGATAAGACTTGAAGCTAGAAAGCTCATCAATCACCACCATATCAAAATCAAAGAGTTGATTCTGAATCAACCAGACGACGTTTTTCTCGATTGATGGTATAGATAAAAGGCTGTGCGTGTTAAAGCGGCTCTTCGTTCTACTTCACTGCCAATGGCAATGGAAATATCAAGCCCTTTTAAATGCTCCCACTTGTCGAGCTCACTCTTCCAGGTATGACTGGCCACACGAAGCGGGGCAATGACTAAAACCTTTCTAACCTCAAATGAGTCTAATATCAAGTTCCACAATGCCGTCAAGGTAATCACGGTCTTTCCTAATCCCATATCAAGAATCAAACAAGCTGTCTCATGCTCCTCAATAAACCGAGTCGCTACCTCTTGATAAGGATGTGCCTTGTATGTCATCTAATACTTCTCCAATCTTTTCTTTATCGTCCAGCACATAAACTGGAAAGCCGAGCTTTCTTAACTGCTCCATGCGTCTGACCTGAATCTTTCTGGGCTTTTCTCCTGGGGCTTTTAACTCCACAAAACCAATCCTGCCTTGGGGTAAGACCACGATTCGATCAGGAACCCCTACCAAGCCAGGCGAGACAAATTTCATGGCAAGACCACCCCGCTTCTGACTTTCTATTCTCAGTTTTTCTTCAATTGCTCGTTCTCGCATCTTTCATCTCCCGGGGTTTCCGATAGGGGTTGCCAAAAGGGTTCAAACTCCTTACGCGCGTGCGGGTGCCCATTACCCCTATTTTACTAGTAGTAACACTACTCTCTTAGAAAAGATAGGCAACTAAGGAAACTAGTACTAGAGAAACCACTATTGGCAACGGCTTTGAGAGGTTTCCCATTCAGTTGCTGGAAGGTAAAATCGAAAACCTGTGGAAACCAAACTAAAGCTTCCCAAGTTGCCTTACGGCAGCCGGACAAAAGCGCGCTGAGTGCCATACAAGGAAAATTTCATCTTACCAGTCGTGTTTCCTGTATACTTATTCCAACCACCGATTTTATTCAAAATTCCTTCAATTTCATAGGAATCTGCTTTTTTGATGTTCTGCCGTTCCTTCCCAAAACACTCACACCAAATTTCCATAATGCAGACCCGCTCACGTTGCTCAGTTCCCTTCAAAGTCTGACTGCCAAAGTCGCTCCCAGCCAAGAAAGTCCGGCGCTCATATAAGTCCATCTTGGACCAGTTATCTGGCAATAAAGTATCCAGATACTCAGCCACAATGCCTTCTCGGTCATCCGATTCCATCGCTTCCTGTCGCTCTTTATTCGCTTCATTTTCAGCTTTCCTTTTAGAAACAGGTCTTCACCTGCTTCATAATAGACCTTAGCTTCTGCCCACAGCTGATCCACGTCGACTATCTCCCAAGGCTTCAACTGACTGCTGTCTGACACACGAACTGGCCAAAAACGACGGTTTCCAGTCACATCTCGTAAGAAGCCACCTTCTGAATTGGTTGAACCCACAATAATACAAGCGCGTGGGTGACTTTCGACATTCACACCATAAGCCTGACGGAATTTATCGTCCTGTCGGGATATAAAGGATTTGACAGTCTCCACATCCGTTTTTCGGATTCCAGTCATCTCGGAAATCTCAAGAATCCAATAGCCTTGCAGCTTTTCTGCCGCAGTTTTATCCCGCATGTCTGAAATCGCCAGAGAATCCGAGAACCATTCTTTACCTAACTTAAGAAAAAAGGTTGATTTCCCTATTCCTTGCGGTCCATTTAATACCAAGATAGAATCAAATTTAATGCCGGGTTCATAAATTCTTGCTATCGCAGCCACCATGGTTTTACGCATGACAGCTCGTGTATAAGCTGTGTCTTTTGCTCCAAGGTAAAGAATAAGAAGTGAATCAATCCGCTCAACCCCATCCCAAACCAAAGGTTCTAGGTATTCCTTAATGGGATGGTAGATCCGGTAAGAAGTCACCACAGCTAAAAGAGCATCCTTGAACTTAGTAGGTGACCAAATACCATAGACACGCTCAAAGTAGAGTTTGGCATTAGCTAAGTCCGAATCATTCCAGCCTGGACGTGACCGTCTCCAAGGCAGCTCACCAATCACATCAATGACACTCTTAAATTCGTTGTAGACAATGTTTTGAAGATTGGGGTCAAAGTGAAGAATGGTCGCAATGTTAGATAAGGTATCCTTAACCCGGCCAGTCTTATCCAACTCTAGGCTCCCCTGCCAATTCTCCGTATCAGTGAATTCCAAAGTCGCATCAGCTAAACGCTCTTTTGCCAACGTCTCCTTGGTCGCATCATCTTTTAGGACAAAGTCCTGCATAGCCTTATAAGACGGTTGCTTAGCTGAATCTTTCTTTTCCTCATCGTCCTGATCACCAAAGAGATGCAGGCGAACCAAGTCAAAAGCCGATAAAAGCCTGTGGCCATAAGGATCGGTCGCATGATGGCTATAAGCAAATTTGTCATCATAAAGAACAACCCCAGCACTGGTTGTGGCATGAATATAATCAAAGCGCCCTGGAATGCTGGAAGGTTTGTAAACATCTCCTAGAAATTTTTCAATTGCTTCTGTAATAGTGTAGGTTCGGTTGAAGGCACCAATCAAGCCAGATTTTCCAAGTGGGTCTGCTTGTTTGGCAATGGCCCGCTCCAATAGTTTGTTCTGCCGGCTGGATACAGGCCACTCAGTCGTATCTTTCCAGTTCTGATAGCGTGCTAGAACTATGTCCGGATTAAGGAAATCTCCCTCCAGTTTTTTGAAGACAAACTCTCCGTCTTGTGAAGTTGAAGGCCAATACATGAGACGGCTCGGTTCATAGGTCGTATCATCAAACAGCTCCATACCAATGTCTTCAGCTACTTTTCTGGCAACAGCCTGATATTCCTCAGCCGTTACTTCCCTAGACAAGGGAAGTATCAAGCGCAGCCTTGGATGCTCTTTGGTATGTTTATGCGTTGAATAAAAATACGCAAAGAAAGAAAAGAAGAGTTCGACTTCATCCATAATGCCAGGTGTCGCAAAGTCCATATCCAGAGTCAAAGCCGAGCGAGACAGCACCGCATCTTTCTTTCGCCTTCCTTTGTCTAGCTTTCCTAAAACAAAGCCACCGACATCCTTGATACTATCTTGCCTTGACTTCGCCAGTTTCTTATATTCCGCTACCGTTTCATCCGTTCGGATAGTGGTTGAAATACGGGCTTCAAACTGCTCCAAGCTATAACTGGTTTGTGTCCAAATCTTATCGGTTCGTTTGTTTCCTAATGAAATGGCAAGTTCCATTCGTTCCTCCTCAATCTTTCTTATAAAATTCACAGGCATAGCCGTCTGCTCGTAAGGGCAGACCTTTGGCCCAGTCTGGCTTGTGGCAAGAAGCTGACAGACTTCTGCCACACTTCCTTTTCTCACTTCTACCACAGCTTCATCATGCACGTGAAGGACAAGTTCAAAGCCCTTTTGCTTGAGCTGCATCATGCCATAGGCCAATAAATCTCGGGCGATACCCTGCACAATATTTTCCACTAACTTTGGTCCATAGGTCTCAAGCCGAGTCCATTTCTTACTCTCTCCAATCCCTTCATAGGTCAAACCAAGTTTGCCAAATGCATTCATGCCCATGCGAGGTTTAACATAAGCTAGCTTTCGTCCAGAAGGTAGCGTAATAAAGAGCATGCCAGATTGATAGCTGATGATGAGATTCTTAATCTTCTTCGGTTCTCTTGTTTCGTATACCTGCTTTGCGACCTTATCTATCTCCCACCAAAAAGCGACAATATGTGGATTGGCTGACCGCCACTGATTGACGAGCGGCTGCAACTCCTCTTCTTCCAGTCCCATATCCAGTGCTCCCATAGCGGTTAAAGCACCAACTGAACCACCATAGCCAAGAGCCAGCTCCGCAATCTTACCTTTTTGGCGAAGGTGGCTATTAACACCGTGTTTCTCAACCGGTACTCCAAACATTGAAGACGCAGATGCGCAATAGATATCCCCGCCCTGTTCAAAAACATCTAACCGCCAAGATTCTCCAGACAGCCAAGCCAACACCCGAGCTTCAATCGCCGCAAAGTCAGCGACGATAAACTGATGACCTGCTTTAGGGACAAAGGCAGTCCGGATGAGTTCAGAAAGGACACCCGGGACATTCCCATAGAGAGTATCCAAGGTTTCAAACTGCCCTTCTTTGACAAGCGTTCTAGCAAGGGACAAATCCTTGAGTTTGTTCTGAGGGAGATTTTGTACCTGGACCAACCGTCCAGCCCAGCGGCCGGTACGGTTTGCCCCATAGAATTGTAGGAGACCGTGTACCCGACCGTCAGAGCAAACACAGCGTTCGATAGCCTGGTATTTCTTGACGGAGGTCTTGGACATCAAGAGGCGCAGCTTTAACATTTCAAGCACTTCTCCATCTGCTTCTTTGAGATGCTTCGCCACCTCTTTCTTTCCCAGAGAGTCCATGAAGACTCCTTGTTCTTCTAACCAGCCTTTCAGTTGAGAGACAGAGTTAGGATTTTCTAGGCCACTTAGCTCATAGGCACGCTTCGTCACTTGCTCCTTATAAGAGAGGTCACAAAGAATGGCCTGTTCAACCAACTGCTGGTCTACCTCTATTCCTCGGTCATTGATTTCTTGATCCATCTGATAGAGAAACTGCTCACTCTCAAGCAAGGGATAATTTCTTAAACGCTCTCGAATAGCTTGTTCCACCTCTACATCTCGCTTGCAGTAACGTTTAAATAATTCCCAGTCCTCAGGTGCGTGATGAGGAAAGTTTCGTTCACGCATGCCATTGGCTTTAGTTGCTTTACAGGGCAGACAGAAATAGCGAATCAGTCTGGCTCCTTCTTTCATCTTTTGTTCTTCTATATTGAGAACTCGGCCCACTCCTTCAAGGGATAATGGTAGACCTAGACTTGCTGCAAGCACTGCCGTACAGCACCAGGAATTAGCTGAAATATGCTCTCCTAGAAGCTTGGAAAGACAGACCCTCTCAAAGTTGGCGTTGAAGGCCGTTTATAATGGCATCATCTAATAGAGCTAAACGAATCTCTTCAGGAATCTGCTCTCCCTGAGCTAAGTCTACCACCTGCGTTTCTTTCTCGCCCTCTTTATAGGCAAAGAGCAAAATCTCAAAGGCTAGGCTATCCACATAGCGATAGACTCCGCATTTTGTTAAGTCTACATCTGAATAAGTTTCAATATCAATGCTTAGAGTTTTCATCCGTCCTCCAATAGGTAAAGAGGTGGAGACCCACCTCAAGCTAGAAAGTCGTCATCATCCACGGTACCGAATTCATCTTCGGCTCGAACTCGGCCACCCAGTGGTTCTCCGTCTTTCAATTTTTGAATGTTTCCAAGGCCAGCTGCCACCCCACGATTGCCATTGGAGTTAAAGCCATAAAAGGTCACAGAAACCCGACCGTAACAACCTGAATAGACTTCCGCCTGATCAAGAATCGGCTGCACCTGCTGGTCTACGACCTGCGGCTTTTGTTTTGAATTACAGTTAATGAAATAACTATTGGCATAGGCCTCATCATCTGGCCGGTCAATATCTCCATCTCGGAGTGGAAGTTTCAGATTGGCTGGAATCTTCCCACCAAATTTTGAAATGGCTTCTTGTTTAGCCTGCTCTACGGCTTGTTGGATTTTCTGAATCGTGGCCTTATCGCTCTTTGGAATAATGACCGATACAGAATATTTTGGTTCTGAACCATTGATAGATTGCGGCTCCCATACATTCGCATAGGATAGACGTCCAGGGACGATTACTTTTGTTTCTTTTGACATATTAGCTTCCTCCAAATTCAGCTGCTGCTGGAATATATTCTTTTCGTTTATCACTTTCAGGAACAAGGGTCAGCTTGCCTTGAGGTTTGCGGACCAAATGCCCTAACACTCGGTTAAATTCTTTCTTGCCCATCCGTTTCTCCAGTTCAGTCAGAGAAACCAGACTTTGTTTATAGATATCCGTGAAGCCTTCTGCTTCCGCAAGTTTGGCTACCTCATCCTCGTCGGTAAACTGACGGATAGACCGGCATTCGACCAGTTTAAACCCTTCCCATGATTTATGAGATTCAATAGCTACCTTGGTCGCAAAGTCTTTTACCTCTGTCGCCCATTTGACCAGATCATCCACATGAAGAAGAATTTCTTCAATCTCTCCATCCGTCAAAAGATGAGGGGGAAGCCAACTGGAATTGTTCAAGCCCTTTATGATAGTCCATTCGTGCCCGAAGAACGGCATTACAAGGTGAGAACTGACACCAAGGACCATAGGTGACCTCTCCTTCTCCTTTAAAGGCCAGTTCAGCCTTAGGTTTCAGATCCGTCTCAGCCCACTCTAGCAAATCTTCTCGTTGTAAAATAGCCGTTGAGATATTCCCTTTTCGTGGCTGAAAAATGGTCATCTTGACTTCTTCAATATCATAGAGAGCATCGTAGAACTCCAAGGCTCCCAGGGCATAGAGCTTCATCTGCGGGTTGTTCTCGGCTTCGACCAGCACCCCTTTGCCATACTTGAAGTCCACAACATGCAGGGTGCTGTCTACCACAATGACACAGTCAGCCGTCCCAAATCCTTCTGGAACATAGCGAGAAAAGTTAACTTTCTGCTCAATGAGAACAATTGGATCACTGGTACCTTGTTTCAGTTGTTCAAACTCATCTATGATGAAGGCAACATAATCTTCCGTGGCTTGTTCCATCTCAAGCGTCAACTCACCTTCCGGTTCTTCTGCTTCTATCCGAAGTGCACTTTTCAGCTTATACTCAGCTAGAGCATGGGCCAGTGTCCCCTCTTCTGCTGCAGGATTAGTCTTGTGTTCAAAGAACTCCTCTAAGCGAGCAAGAGGCGGCACCGTCAGCCAGCGGTGGCTGGAAGATGCTGATAATAGAGCGTGTTGTTTTTCTGCCATATCAGAGTCCTTTCGCATCTTCAAGAAGTGAAGAATAGCGCTTTTCTTCTACCGCAGAGAGCTTGTTTGCTCCATACTTTTTGAAGGAGTTCTCGTACCTGTTCTATCTTGCCTGCCCGAGATTTTTCAGCCAGGACTTTGCGGATATCTTCAATGGAGATAGTTGGTGATGAAACCTTTTCAGTTTTTTTAACAGATACTTCATCTGTAAGGTTGACTGCACCACATAGTTCTTCCAGACTGTCTGCCAGCATCCGTAAGTTGGAGATAACGGTTCCTAGTTTTTTCATTTGTGCCATAGCTTTTCCTTTCTTATTCTAAGAACATGCTTGGAAACTTCGACCAAACAGAATCTTTAGTATTAGTAACTTTTGGATTCTTTTCTCCTGCATAGCGAACCTTATGTCCGCTGCATTGGAGAGCAAAGAGAGAATCAATCCGGTCATCAATCTCCATGGTATGTGGATTAATAGGCTGACCATTCTCGTGGAATAATCGAAAAGGTTTCCCCAGCTCTTTCGCCGTTTCAATCTCATACTTCATACCTTGAGAGATATTGGGGCCATAGACCCAAATCTCATCACATCGTTTTAAGAGTTCCTGCCCCATAGTCAGCCCTTGAATTCGCTCATCTGGATTGCGGTCATTTAAGAACTGCGTCAAGAGCAAATGCGGAGCAAGAGGCACATAACCTGCCTTAGCAGCTTGCTTAGAATAGGAAATGGCCTTCTTTTCATTTTCTGCAACATTCCCTCGGTAGGGTGAACATATAAATACTGTTTTCATTCGGAAAAATCCGCCCTTCATTATTTTTTGGAGTTACTGTTGATGGCCATCTCAAACTCACAAGGCTAGTATAAAACCATTTGGCGAAAGTCAACAGAGTAAAAAATGAGGGATTTTAAGCCGAAAAATGCGGGTTTAGTAAGTAGAGCTTTAACTAGAAAGACTGTTAAAATGCAAAAAAGACCCCTCAAAAAATGAGGGGTAAAAATAAAATTTTTTAAATTGTCTCTATATTCATGGATTTTAGCTTTTCATTCACTTCTTCCACTGAAAGATGATAACAGTTTCTGAGAATCATTTTATAAGCACTATGATGTGGAATCATATCGCTTAAGCTATGAGTACTCTTTCCTATCAAATCAAAGCTAAAATCTGGATACAGCTTTAGTCCGATACAGACGGCAATTATGTTCTTTAACTTCCCATTCTCTCCGTGCTTTGTTTCCATTCTTTCTATTGTAGAAACACTGACACCACTGTATTCTTCCAATTGTTCTCTCGAACAATCTTTTCTGTCTCGATGGAAACGCAATGTCCCACAAAAATGATTCGGAAGAGATTCCATAATGCGCTGAATCTCAGAAAAAATATGACCAGAGTATTCTGGGATTGAGTTGACTTCAATGATATGTTCTGAAAAATCAATCTCAATTTTTAGTTCAGGCAAATTTCCACGATATAAAATATAATCGTTGAAATCCTTATAACTAATACTTTTTCGGCCTGCATAGTGGATATCAAAAATGAGACAGCATTCATCCATATGGGAATAAGCGTAGTCAGTCATTTGATAAACTCCGTATTCTACCATTTGAACATACTTCTCAGAGTTTAAGCAGAAATGAGAATCTACATAAACATACTTTCCTGAATCCATTAGCTCTCTAAAACGTTCATTCTTGAAGTTCAAAAAACAAGCGTTATTAAAAGAGATGGTGAATGTCTGATTATTTTGAATAGCATCCGCTTCACAAGTATAGCTCTTGATGTATTCATTACCCACATACTTGTAGATTCCTTCAAATTCCGTAAAACCTAGCTGCATCATGCGAATTTTAACAGCCCATCGGGACACTTGAAAGAAATAAGCTAAATCATCAATCACCTGTTCAAACATAGTGATCCGTTCATCTTCATCAAAAACTAATGAATATTTGAGAAACAGTTCTTGGACCATCATTTTCGTGGTTTTCCTTGGCATCAGAATCCTTGCTGCAATACCATTGGCCTGCCACTCCATCCAGTCATAAGTACTCCATTTATCTTCTTTGATAGCTGAGCGATTTAAACGGCTGGAAATTTTGGTATCTTTCGACCCTAGTAAGCTCTTATATTCATTGTGAGTACGGTGCAGAAGCCAGTGAACACATTCATGAATAATGGTATTATTAAAACTTCCCTGATTTCGAAGACCTTTGACCTGAGGGTCAACTAGAACGGTTCCAGACTTCACGGTACGTTCCTTTTCCTGATCACCATCAAAGAAAATTACAAGACTATCTTTAAAAACCATCTCGCCAAAAATAGAACCATCTGAAGAAAGAGTACCTTCTTCAACTTCAACTCCAATATTCCGCACAAAATCATAGATGGGCAGTGCCATAGGAGTTTGCAACATCTCTGGATAATATTGTTCTAAAATGTCTTCTGCAATACTATCCATATTCTTCGCGCTAACATAGGGAACAAATTCTTTTGTGAAATAAGGAATAGGTCCTTTCTCACTTAAAGGAACATAAGGCTTGACTTTTAAGACAGAAAATTGATGAAGGCCATCAGTCAATAAATACTTTACTTTTACTGAGAGCCAAATTTCAGCACTGTCTTTTTCATAGCCAAAACGACCATGGCCTCCAATATTTAAAAATCCAATTACAAGTAAATCCGAAACAATAAAGTCTCCACTTTTATTGCTTGCATGGATACTCTTTATAGAGAAATCATCTAGTTTGGCAAACTTGATGTCATCAATTGAATATGAGGCTATATTTAAGGATTCTCTAGAGTTATAAACATACGAATTAATCTGAGTAAAAAGCTCATTATAAAATGTATTTTTGGAATAAGGTTTTTAAATGACATAGCAATCTCCCTTTTTAATAAATTTTCTACAAATTTGAGTCGTAGTTCCATATAAATCACAAAAAGAAAATTTCTTAATCCATTTTTTTCAATGTATTCAGTATACCAAAAAAATACATTATTTCTTAAGTTTTATAGAATTATATTATATACACTTCCTTTTAAACTAATGGTAAACGAAACTCATATAAAATATTTTTTTGATAAGATAAATTGTAAAATATAGTGCAACAAAAAGACTCATAGCGTTTCATTGGTGTAAACTTTAAGTAACCACACAAACAGAACCCGAGGAAAAACTATGAGCTACTCCCATCTTACAATAACCGACCGAATAAAGATAGAAACCTACTTGGAATTAGGTTTAAAATCTTGCCAAATTGCAAGTAAACTTGGTGTCCATAAGTCTACTATTTCAAGAGAGTTAAGTCGATGCCAAAATGGTTATTCCGCACCCTTAGCACAGGAACAGTACGACCACAGAGCTAAGCAAAAGGGTCGGAAGTCTTGTTTGACACCAAAATTGAAAAAGGAAATTGAGAACTGTTTAAAATATTCCTGGTAACCTGAACAGATTTGTGGTCGCTATCAGTTTGAACAAAAGCCAATGGTAGCTTTTAAAACCATCTATAACTGGCTCTATGCTGGTTTGATTGATCTGGATTTAAGCGTCCTGCGCCGAAAGGGAAAAAGTCGACAGCCCAAAGAAACACGTGGGACATTTAGGATTGGCACGTCGGTTGCCAAACGTACTAAAGAGGTCAGGAATCGTGAAACTTTTGGCCATTGGGAACTTGATACTGTGTGTCTTCCAGAGGAAAAAGTAAGGGCTGTTTAGCGACTTTTCTAGAACGAAAAACTCGTTTTTACCTAGCTTTCAAGATACCAGACAGAACAGCCAAATCCATGTTTTCAGCCATCAAACAACTTTGTAAGCTATTTCCAAAAGAGGCTCTTAAAACCTTCACTTCGGACAGGGGGAAAGAGTTTGCCTGCTATCCTCTGGTAGAGAACTTAGGAATTCCCTTTTTCTTTGCGGACGCCTATTCTTCCTGGCAGAGAGGAAGCAATGAAAACTTAAATGGCTTACTAAGAGAATATTTCCCAAAGAAAACAGATTTAGCTGCTATTTCTGATGAGGCTTTTAAAAAGGCCTTATATGATATCAATCACCGACCACGAAAATGTTTAGCTTACAGAACTGCTTGTGAAGCCCTAGAGGATGAGTTCAAGTAAATGTTGCACTTATTCTTGCAATTTATCAAGTTAAATAAAGAGAATTCAATAGACAATCGAGATCATTACTTTGTATTTAATATAGAAACAATAAATGATGGAAGTTTAATCAGGAAGTATAGTTATCAAAAAACAGTAACACATATAAAATAGCTCAGCACAATAATTGTGCTGAGCTGTTATATTATCGAAATATAAAATGTGAACTATTTACTGAATACAAAATTTGCAATTCGTTCTGCAGCTTTCTCTGTGGCTTTATCAATATCATTTTTCGTCCAAGTATCACTATCATAGTTTACAAGTGAATGAGCAATTGGAAACCTGCTGCCAATGTAGCCTCGGCCACTCGTTATATTATTTTCCTTTTTAGTTCTAAACCATGCATCCCCTATACCTCTATTAATAACCGATTCGAGAAGAATCTTATTTCCGAGTTTTCAGCATATTCTTGAAATTCTTCTTGACTAGAACAACCAGCATCCGCCATTATGTTTTCCCTGTTTAAACCACTTTGAGGCATAATATGTTCAATATCAATACCTCCCTCAAGATTATATTCTTTTCCCTGTTCAAGAGCGTAAAGATACTCATTTACATAAAGAATCGAATTCGGAACCCCACTTTCGGATAGAGTCTGTCTGATGCTATTATAATCAAAATTATTTTCAATATGGTCTTTTATACTAGCAATTAAGTCCTGAGTAGAAATTGTTGTAACTTGACTATACTTCATATTTATTTCTTCAAGAAACCCTTTAAACAGTCTATGGCTATACGAGAGTTCTGAAAGTTCAATGAGAAGTCCAAGTTTTAACAACTCTTCAAGATAGCTGATATCATTTCGATAAAATAAGTAGCTACTAACAAACGGCTTCAAATTGCCATTGAGTCTGCTAATAACTTGACCTAGCATAGATTCAGAAAAAATATCAAAGTTTGTTAGTATTTTTTCTAGCTCACTAGTGAATAATGTATCTCGATTTAAAAGCTCCTTATTCTTAGAAAAGAAAGCACGAATCCCAGGATTTCTTCGATCAGAACCATTTTGTTCAGAAAGTTTCACAAAGATATAATGAGTAATAAGTGTATTTAAGTCCAGCCGTGATACATCCGTTCTAGCAACAATATTTTGCCAATTACTTTCAAAAATTTTTCTATCTTTTGCGTTCGCGGTGGTTTTAGACACAATTACTTCAATTGGTGTCAAAGGAACTCCTGTACCATTCAAGGAGTTAAAGATGTTTATAGCCTGATCAGTATTATAGCTAGTAATCGTAATTACCTGACAGCTGTTAATAAAATGATTTGCAAAATTTATACAACTAAGTACACTAAGATTACTACACCAGTTATAAAAATAACGGAAATTTTTGAAAAAATTGGTATACCTATTATCTTTCTGTCGACGATATATTTGGAAAGCTGAATTCTTGATACTATCGAAATCGTTCCCAAGAAGTACAACATTCATATCATTTGCATACTTCTCAGAAATCGAATCGTTAAAATATTTAATCTTATCCTTAGTAGGGAAATAAACTCCCTCAACAAAATCATCCTTTTCATCTTCAGATAAATTGAACAACATAACTGAAATCTGTTCCTTAAGTCCGTTCAACCGCTTGATGATTCTTTTTCCATCGGCATCCGTTGATGGTTGGACAATTAGCTCATTCTCTATTTTCAAAAGCAATGCCTTTAATAACAGCATAAACGTTGTAGTTCTTTGTTGACCATCAATCAGAGCAACCTCATGCTCCTCACCTGGCTCTTGAGCGATTAGTATCGCTCCAAAAAAATAATTATCTTGAATAGAATCATCAAAATTTTCCATATGTACATTAATATCTTCAATCAGCTGTTCACATTGTGCCACCTGCCAAGCATATGGACGTTGATAGGTCGGAATATAAAATTCTGACTTTGTGAAATACTCCTTTATTGTTTGTAAATTGGGCTTAATGTCATTTCTCATACCACTATCTCCTAAAACTTCTTAGTTGAAGCTATTATATCACGAAACTATTACCAATCAAACTGAAATTGAGTTCTATTTAAAAAATCCAAGCTCTAGACTTAGCTAAAGTAATACCATTTTTAGTAATCGATTAGACTTTAAGTGATAGTTTTATATAAAAAAGTAGAGCCAATATCAACTCTACCATAAACCTAGTAAGAATCAACTTTCTTTGCGATAAGGTTTAAGAACCTCATAGCCTTTCAACTCAAAGACAAAGGCCCTATCCTCAGCAATGTATATACCTGGTACTTTATAGCGTTTCCCATTCTCCCAGTCTGGCATAATTGTCAAGATGGCTTTTTTCAGATTCTTATTCATCATCTGAACCACACCTTTTCTAATCTTTTTTGACTTGCAGAACTCATAAGACCCCTTGGTATTAGCATGGCATACCTGAATCCCCATGACCTTTGTGTCTTTATTAAAGACTACAATGACATGACTAAGATAGTTCAGCTCAGCAGATATAGCCTTGCTGAATGTTACGAAATTCTTAATGACAGTCATGCTGTAATCACTAGCATTTTTCTCAATGGTAATAACCTGTAAATCGTAGTCTGAAAATCTCATGGCTTTTCTCCTTTAAATACAGTTTGAATCTCCTTCTTCTTCCAAGAAGAATCGAGTACAATAAAATCCTTCAGTATACCTGACTTCACTCTTTTTACATAGAGTTTTGGCACAACAGCTACTTTTGCAGATTTCGTTCTTCTTCTCGGTTGAGAGAGCAGTTCTTGTACCAAACTCCAGTCAGAGTCAGATATAATAGAAGGAATTCCATTTCTCAGTCGGTATTTCGGACGCTCACCATTATTCTTCCGTGTTTTGTGACTGAAGCAATCTACCGTATAGTTCTTCTGCATGATAATCTCACCCTTATACTTCTCATTCCTAAGGATGTTATTAACAGCAAGGGTAGACCAGTTTCAAGTCCAGTGACCGTTGGAATAGGGTATCCCATTAACGCATCAGCAATCTCACGCGCAGTCCTACCATTCATGTAGGAATCATAGATATACCTTACTACTTTAGCTTCCGAATCATCAATCACGATTTGACCATACTTATCTTTCGTATATCCAAGCAGATTATGCGTTGGGATGATTGGAATACCACGCTTGAAACGCTCAGTAATCGATCAGGTAATAGAAGCACTCTTCTGTTCACTCTCGCCTTGAGCCACTATAGACATGACACCTAGCACCAGCTCACCTTTGGTATCCAGCGTATTTAGATTGATATCTTCTATTAAAATACCTACTGGATGAGGTAAAGCTTTCAGCTCCCGGTAGATGCTGAATGAAGTCAAGCTGGTTTCGGGCAAAACGACTGATACTCTTTACCAGTATCAAATCGATTTTCCCTTGCCTACAGTCTTCCAACATTTTCTGAAACTGTTCACGTTTCTTAATGGTAGTACCAGATGCGCCCTGATCAGCATAAATACCGGCCAACTCCCAATTGGGAGTATTTTGAATCCGTTCCAGGTAGGTTTGTTTTTGCAACTCGAAACTGCCTGATTAGGATTCATCAAAGGTGCTCACCCGGCAATAAGCTGCAACACGAGTTTTCTGCTGTCCTAATCTAGCATTCTGCACGACTGCTGGAATGACTTCAACAGTTCTTTCGGATTCAAAGGCATTACGTATGCGCTCTTGCTTCTTCGTTAATTTCTTAGAACTCCTTCTGACCATTTTTTTCCTCCTTTCCAGAAATCTGCATCTTTATTATAAGAAAATAGAAAGCTAATCAGAAGAGTATTAACAAAAATGTAAAAAAATAGCTCAAAATCCATTGAGCTATTTAGGTTCCACTATCTAAAAATTTATTCAACTTCCTCTCAATAATTTCTATTGCTATTTTTTTAACAACTTATTAATCTCGTTAAATGAGTAAAATAAGTATCTATTTTTGAGATAGATAGTTTTGATACTTTGTAAGCTGACTTAAATAATTTTTTTAGTTAAATGAATTATTTCTTTGTTTACTCTGTTTGAGTTCATAGATACCATCCTTTCAGTGATGGTATCTTAACTCTAATAGAAAATTATAGCAAGTAATTAGGAATCTTCTTCGCAAATTGCTAAGTACAGTTCATTCAACTTACTCAAGAACGTATCAGATACCTTACCTAGTGAAATCGTAGATTTTACTATTTTCGATATTTCTCGGTGAAGCGGATTATTTTCGTCATAAAGTGGAAGTTTAATTTTTAAATCAATAGAAATACTTCTATGACTGAACGTGCTTAGCATATAGTTTTCAACAACTGGTGAATTTAGTATGCCACATATATAGTAAGCTTCATTTTCAGAAATATATAATTCTTCTTGATTTTCAACCTTCTCATTCGGGAATGGTTTTCTTTGTGAAATATAAGGAGCATGTTTAGCTGGAATAGGATTTGCAACTTCTCCCCATGAAGTAACTTTCGGACTAATACTGCAGCAGCCCACTTACTATTATCTCTAAATACTACCTTGAAGGGTGCATATGTATACGCCCCTATTTTACTAAGTGAGTAAAAATCATCCCCTTTAGCAATCGCCTTAGATCTTTCACTCTGAGCTCCGATTACTGACTCTTGATTTAATAAATACTGAGTTAGTTTTGGTGAACTTTTTAATAAATCATGCAACGCAACTGAATTGTTTTGATTTTCCCTGTATGGATATATAACATATTCATTTGACCAATCTATACAGAATTTTCCAATCATTGGGCCTTTGATTAAAGGGCGGACAAACTCCGTTTCTATTTTTAGTGGACCAATCTGATTTACTTTATGAATAGTTCCACTTGTCACATCATTGTTAAAGGTCCATTCTAGTGCGCTTGAAGAAGAATCATTTCCTCCATCTTTTAGCATATAGACTTCTTTGGGAGTGAATTCAACGCCTGATCTCCCTTTATAAGCACAGTAACCTATAATCTTGGAAAAATTCTCTACTTGCTTTGTATCCCTGACAAATGTAAAACCTGACCTAGAATTATCTACTTGAACTAATTTACCTTGAGTAAACTCAAAATTATTCTTTACTTTTTCAAAAGAATGTTCTAAGTTAATTATTCTCATATTCTTACTTTGCTTACCTCTCTTTTTCGTAACAAATTCAAGAGGTAGGCCTTTACTGTAATCAACATAATCACGTTTATATATGTATGATAGAAATGATTCTTTCATATCAATAAACGGATGACCTGATTTTTCCCAGTCTACACATTTTTGAAGATAGAATCTTTCATCAGTAGCTTCATCAATAATAAAGTTCCTGAAACCTTCATATGAATCCTGCGTCAGAATGGTTTTAGGCATTAAAAATGCAAGTACCCCAGTTGTTTTTTTAACCAAGTAGTTGCTGTAACATGAGCAATCAGTGCACAAATATTTAAAGAAATAGCACCCATATAAGTCTGACCACTAAATAAATGTCTACTAATTGAGATTGCTTTTATTCTTTCTGCATAAGTACTTGGTAAGAATTCCCATTTTACCCAAGGTGGATTTCCAATGACTACATCAACATCGTTGATAGTAGCCATTTTGATAAAATTACCAATCACTTTCACCCATAAACCATTCCAACCATTTTCATTCAATGCTATAATTTGGTCAATCATATCTCGCATACGTGACTCTAATTGAGTGTTGGTTTTTCCAACATTACGAATAACTGATTCATTAAGATATTCAAAGAGTAATTCCTCATTACCTTTTTTAGCTAGTTTAGCTAAAAAAGTAATTAGTCGTGAAAATTCTTCTTTGTTCTCTACAACTTTAACTGGAAAAATTGCATTAATATCACTTTGAATACTTGCCATATCATATTTAAAACACTCAACCCCCTCAACTAATTCCTTTTTAGGAGTTAGAGCGGAGTCACCAAGATAAACTGGTATTTCAAAAACGTTATTTCCTGTTAGCAACGGAGAAATAGCTAACATATATCCCACTCTAGCAGTCAATACACTTAATGGATTTATATCTACTCCTTTAACTCTTTCAAGTATTTGAAAAAGAAGCTCTTCTTTCTGCTCATCAGTATAATCCTTAATATCATGCTTTGCAATAATATTTTGAATTATAGCAATTAAAAATATACCTGAACCACAGGTAGGGTCTACAGCAACAAAATCATCAGGCTGATTATGAGAAATAGCTTCTTTTATTAAAGAATCAGCAAGCCAAGCGGGTGTAAAGTATTCACCTAATGAATGTCTGACCGCTTTAGGCATAATTTCAATATACAAATCTTTAAAGACATCCGCAGATTTCAAATGATTCTCAGAACCGTAGATTGTATAATCCTCAATCATTGAAACAAGCTCTTTTATAAGTGAATACAATTCAAAATCCCATTTTTCCTCCCAAACATACCAAGAGAAAAAATCCCCTTCAAGAAGATTTCTAATTCCCTCATCAGCGAATGAATATCCATCTTCCATTTTAGATAAAAATTTATGCATCTGCTCGTTTGTTACAGATGTTAAATCACTAAAGTATTGAATATCCTCAGTTGTAGTCACTCTATGAACAATTTTACAAGCCATTAATTTTACAATAATAGCATAGGTAGTTTGTAAGGCAAATAAACCCTTATATTCAAGTTTTGGGCTATTTATTATGGTGTTAAATAATTCTCCCAATTCTTCTCTTCTTTTAACAATGTCCTGATTTTTTTCCAGTATCAGCTTCAGATAAATGAAATAATTCTTGCCATTCTCTTTGAATCATATCGGTTCTATCATTATTATCTGAATCATTTAAAAATAGAAATAACTTATTGGCAATTCTTTTTTTGTAATACTATTTCCCATGTCGAGAGAAAAGTCTCTAACAATATTATACGAATTTAAGCGTTTAGAGTCTGAAGCGATAATTGCTTTAATTATTCTATCAAAAGAATGGACATCGAGTTCTTTAAATGGAGTTGACTTAATTCCGTCTATATTCTCAACAACCTCGGATACTTTTTTTCCGTCAGTGACCAACATCAATGAGATTTCAATGTCTGTCTCTTTTAGTTGCTGATAATAGGCTAAGACCTGTTCAGTCGCTTTAACTTGACTACTTTGTGATGTCAGAACAGCGGGTCTTTTGTATTCTACAAGTAGGCCTCCGTCCATCATATCAATACGACCAGAAAACTCAAATCCAAAATCTTGTTGTGTAAATTCTTTTTTTTGTTTATCCTCAACACCTAATTTAGATTCAAGAAATAAATAGATTTCATTTTCGAATATAGAAGCGATAGTATCCTCATTGTCACTTTGATGAACACGTGATTTAATTTTTGATACTGAGATAGCTAAATCTTCTTTATATTTTTGAGATTCTAAATACTGATGTTGATTCCTAGATAATTTCATGGGCTACTCCTTTCAGTTTACTATACTTTATATTATATCAAAAAAATTGTGGACAGTACAAAAATGTTGCAAAAAAATTGTGGACAATATTTTTTTCAAAAAAAATATTTTTTTGGAAATAAGACAATAGACATTAACATACCTACTAGCCGTCTATGGAAATAAATCTGATGACTACAACCAAATATAATAGTATAATTCCAGCTACTTCAACTTTAGTGGTTACTTTAATACATCCCCGCTAAAAGAAAGAAGCCACTGTTTCCGGTGACTTCATAAAGTCTTTCGCTAAAAAGGTTTCTATGCTTTCACGAGTAGACCTACAGCCTCGACGTGGTGCGTCTGTGGGACTCAAAAGGTTCAGTAAACCTTTTGAGGATTAACTGCGTTTTACCAACAAGCTTACACATTCGACATGGTGCGTTTGAGGAAACAGATCCACCGGCTGGACTTTCTTCAGTTCAT
>BNJV01001063.1_pt1 | contig 91055 bp, 110 predicted proteins | sample 8540591 | NCBI WGS metagenome assembly BNJV01 (sample SAMD00202457, study PRJDB9452) | human saliva metagenome | host: Homo sapiens
GAATCTGAATGACCTATGAGGGGTTTTTTTCATTGAAACAAAAGAGCGGTTATGTTATCCTCGAATAGTATGAAGTTATAATTTTATATTGTAAGAAGGTTCTTAATCATGTTAATAACAATAGGTAAACGTATAGTATATACGATCATTATTTGTATTGCATTACTATTCATAGCATTAGGAAGTATGTGGTGTTTATCATCGCATTATAAGCTTTATGGTGTTCCCGTTTTAAATTATCATCAAGTTAATGATAAGTATCATTCTGCACTGACACTTGATGTGGCACAGTTTAAGAAACAGATGGAGTACTTACATAACGAAGGGTATCATACGATTAGCCTCGATGATTTATATGCGTATGTGACAGAAGGCAAGGAACTCCCCGATAAACCGATTGTTCTTACCTTCGATGATGGTTATATCGACAACTATGAGGATGTTTTGCCTATCTTAGAATCCTATGATATGCAAGCAACCATATTTATGATTAGCGATGCTGTTAATACAAAACGTTTTATGTCTATCGATGAATTAAAAACTATGGACGCTCATAAGTTTATTGTAGAAGGTCATACTAATCATCATAGTATTTTAACGCGTATTGATCCTTCTAAACTTGATAATGAAATCAAAGGTGGTAAGGATACATTACAGGCTTTCATGGGAAAATCCATCGATTACTTAGCATATCCTGGTGGTTTCAATAATGCGGAAATTCAACGTATTACTAGTGAAAGCTGGTATAAGATGGCTTTCACAGTCACACCGGGGACTGTTAAGCCAGGTCAAAATTTATATGCGTTGCCAAGATTGGCCATATTCCAAGGTGATACACCGTATTTATCATTCTGGATGCGTTTGCACTGCGCGCCATTTATTACTTATACATGGCAATTACGAGATACATTACGGGATAATGGATTTACAAAATTGGCTGGTTTAATACCATTATTTTAGGAGGATATATGTCTCAAGAAGTTTTACATCGACCTCTCAATGTCGCTGTCCTAACAGTTTCTGATACACGGACTATGGAAACTGATAAAGGCGGAAATAAGGTTCAAGAATTATTAGAAGCTGCTAATCATAATGTAGTAGCTCGAAAGATTGTCATCGATGATTACGATGAAATCCGTAATGCCATTATTCCTTGGTGTAATGATGAATCAATAGATGTGGTCATTTCTACAGGTGGCACCGGTATTGCCATGCGTGATGTGACCATTGAAGCAGTGGATTCTATTATTGAAAGGCTATACCTGGATTTGGTGAAATTTTTAGGTATCTTTCTTTTACGGAGGATATTGGTACCAAAGCTATTGCATCTCGTGCAGAGGCAGGTGTAAATTCGAATACATTAATTTTTTCTATTCCTGGTTCGGTGGGAGCCGTTACTCTTGGCATGAGTAAATTAATTATTCCGGAAATGCCTCATTTGGTGCGAGAAATCAATAAATAGATAGGCACGCACTGATTTACTATGCTATAATTGTATTGTAATTATAGAAGCTAACAGTACTGTATCAGGAGGATCTCCATGGCTTTTAAATTAAAAGGAAAAGAAGAAAAGTTTTTTAGTATTTTAGAAAATCATGCTGAACTTACCTATGAAAGTGCGGAAATGATGGAACGCGTTTTCAAAGGCGAAGTTTCTAAAGAAGAAGCATTCTTGGAAATTGATACAAAAGAAAAAGCTGCGGATGAATTAGTTAATGAAACAGTTGATCGCTTGCGTAAAACATTCATTACACCGATGGACCGTGAAGATATCCAATTGTTGATTGATCAATTAGATACTACACTTGATAATATCAAAGAAATCATGGATAAAATGGTTATGTATCATGTAGGTAAACCTAGTGATGGTGCCATTCGCATGAGTGAAATCGTCGTAAAATGTGTTAAACATATCAATAAATCTATCGGTTACATGGGTAGCCTTAAAAAAGATCATGTGAAGGTAGAAGGTCGTGTACATCAAGTGTTGAAACTTGAATCTGAAGCAGATAATATTTACCATGAAGAAATGGCGAAATTATTTACAGAATGTACGGATCCAATTGAAATTATCAAATGGAAGGAAATCCTTAGCTCCATGGAGGATGTAATCGATGGTTGCGAAGATTTGGTTGGTACATTCCGCCGGGTAGTATTGAAGTATGCTTGAGTCACATTACTTAGTTTGGCTAGTCGTATTTCTAGCCCTAGCATTTGACTACATCAATGGCTTCCACGATACGGCTAATGCGATTGCCACATCAGTTTCAACCCGTGCTATTGAACCTAAAAAAGCAATCATGATGACGGCGGCACTTAATTTTTTGGGTGCTATGGTGAGTACTGGGGTTGCGAAGACAATCGGTGGTGATATTGTTATGTCTCCATCTCTTATCAATAGTGGTATCATTTCAGCAGCCCTTATCGGGGCCATCGTATGGAATTTGCTGACTTGGTACTGGGGAATCCCTAGTTCATCATCCCATGCACTAATTGGTGGTATCATTGGTGCCGTAGGCTGGTCAGTAGGTTTTGATGCTTTAAATGAATCAGGGATTTTAAAGATTTTCTTTTCTCTCATCTTATCACCATTAGTAGCAATGGTTGGTGGCTATATCATCATGAAATTGTTGCTACTCCTCTTTGGTAGATTTTCTCCTATTGTTTTAAATGATAGATTTAGATCCATGCAAATCGTATCGGCCGTTATGATGGCTTTTTCACATGGTTCTAATGACGCACAAAAGGCGATGGGGATTATTACATTGACCTTACTTAGCGGTGGTTATATTGATACCTTAGATGTTCCATTGTGGGTTAAGTTGTGCTGTGCGACTGCGATGGCTTGTGGTACGGCTGTTGGTGGTTGGAAAATTATTTCCACCATGGGGACAAAAATCTTTAAATTAGAAACCATTAATGGTTTTGCAGCCGATTTAAACTCTGCTATTACTATTTTTACTGCTACATTCTTGCATTTACCTGTAAGTACCACACATGTTGTGAGTGGTTCTTTGTTGGGGGTAGGTGCTTCTAAGCGTATTAAAGCAGTAAACTGGGGCGTAGCACGTTCTATGGTCATGGCGTGGTTCGTAACAATTCCACTATCTGGTATAGTAGCTGCCATTGCTTATGAAGTAGGACATCTTCTATTTGGCTAATTCTTTTAGAACTACATATAATAAATGAGAAGGACTATTAGTATCTTACTAATAGTCCTTTTTTGTGATATTAATTACAGTTTTATAAAACAATACCATTGCAGTATTGTTTTATATCGTTTATACTAAATGTAGTAATACGTAGACGTTGTTATTGGAAAAGGAGTGCTTATGAAATTAAATCAAGCCACGGACTATGCGTTTCGCATGATTTTGCACATGGCGATGTTACCATCTGGTCAGAAGGTAACCGGCGGTGTATTGGCTGAGCAAGAGATGATTCCAGAACGTTTTTTGCTTAAGATAATGCGCAGCCTTATTGCAGCAGGAATCATGAAATCCTTCCGCGGGGTGGATGGTGGATTTGCATTAAATCGTGAGCCCAAAGATATTTCCATGCTCGATGTGATTAGAGCCGTTGAGGGGGATACGTATTTACAGCGTTGTTTGTATGATGTCGGTTCTTGCTCAAAAGCATGTATGGGCCAATGTGCAGTTAATGAAGCTATGTCTGTTGTACAAGCTGAACTTGTAAGACAGATGGAAAGTGTGACTTTCGATAAATTAGCTGTGCGCGAAAAAGAGATTTTAGAGACCATGAATCCTTGTGTATCTCATGCGTAACGATGTAAGACATTCATCAAGTGTGTATTTTTGAGTCAATTCTAAGGAGGAAAAGACATGTTTGAAGCACTGGATTTAGCACGTTTACAGTTCGCGCTAACATCTATCTATCACTGGCTATTTGTACCGTTCACATTGGGAATGACGGTTATCGTAGCCATTTTAGAATGGACCTTTGTAAGCACCGGTAAAGAAGTTTACCAAAAAATGGCAAAATTCTGGGGTAAATTATTCTTAATTAACTTTGCCATGGGTGTTGTAACAGGTATCGTTCAAGAGTTCCATTTCGGTATGAACTGGGCTGAATATTCTCGTTTTATGGGTGATATTTTTGGTGCCCCGCTTGCCCTTGAAGCATTAATGGCATTTTTCTTGGAATCTACATTTATGGGCGTTTGGATCTTTGGTTGGGGTCGCTTATCTAATAAAGCGCATGCTGCTGTGGCAACATTAGTTGCATTAGGTACCAATTTATCCGCATTCTGGATCATTGTAGCAAACTCTTTTATGCAACATCCTGTAGGCTATGTAATTCGCAATGGTCGTGCGGAAATGGAAAACTTCGCAACCATCGTCTCTAATGGTTATGTACCTGGCCAATTTGCTCATATTGTATTAAATGGTTCCATGACAGCAGGTGTCATCATTATGGCTATCAGCGCATGGCACTTGATTCGTAAGAGCAATGTTGATTTCTATAAAACCTCTGTAAAATGGGGTATGGTAATTACCTTAATTGCTGGTACATTAGGTGCTTTTGCAGGTCATCATCAAGGCCAATATATTACTAAAGAACAGCCTATGAAAATGGCAGCTATGGAAGCTCTTTGGGAAACTCAAGATCCAGCTCCATTCTCTTTGGTAGCTAATATCGATACAAAAGCACAACAAAATACAGGTGCCATTGAAATCCCTGGCGGCTTATCCTTCTTAACACAAAACTCCTTTACATCTGGTAAGGTAGAAGGTATTAAAGATTTACAAGCTAAATCTGAAGCTCAATATGGCCCTGGTAATTACATTCCAGATGTACCTGGTATTTTCTGGACATTCCGCATCATGGTAGCTGCTGGCTCCATTATGTTATTAGTTGCTTTCATCGGCTTGGTATTAAATGCTAAAGGTAAACTCGTAGAGAATAAAACATTCTTGAAAATTATTTTCTGGATGTTACCATTACCTTACATCGCTCAATCCACTGGTTGGTTTGTTGCAGAAGCAGGTCGTCAACCATGGCTTGTATATGGCCTTCAATTGACTGCGAATGGTGCTTCTAAATCCGTTACAGCTCCTGAAATCATGACTACTATCATTGGTTTTACAGTTATTTACATCTTGGCTGCTATTGCTGCATTGTATTTAGCTGTAGAGCATATTAAAAAAGGTCCTGATGGGCAAACAATTTACCATGTAGAAGAAAAAGAGGAGGCAAGATTATGGAACTAATTATGAATAACCTTAATGTGATCTGGTTCATCTTGCTTTGTGTATTGTTTGCAGGTTTCTTCTTCTTAGAAGGCTTCGACTATGGCACAGGTATTCTTCTACCAGTCATTGGTAAAACTGACGTTGAACGTCGTCAAATGATTAATGCGTTAGGTCTATTTGGGATGGTAATGAAGTATGGATGATTACTGCTGGTGGTGCGTTATTCGCATCCTTCCCTCATGTATATGCTACATTGTTTAGTGGTTTCTACATGGCATTGTTCTTAATGCTTGCTGTACTTATCATGCGTGGCGTTGCTTTTGAATTCCGTTCTAAAAGTGCAAATCGTACATGGCGTAAAGTATTTGATTATTGTATTTTCATCGGTTCTATCGTTCCTGCCTTATTGTGGGGCGTAACAGTAGGTAACTTGATCCAAGGCACACCTATTGATGAAACGATGACATATGTTGGTACATTCTGGGATTTACTTAGCCCTTACACTATATTATGTGGTGTTGCTTTCATTTTAGTGTTTACATACCATGGTGGTTTGTTTACATCTATTAAAACAGCAGGTCCTATCTCTGAACGTGCACGTGCAGCATCTCTCGTTACAGGTGTACCTACTGCAATCGGTGTGATTGCGTTGATTATTGCATCCTATGTATACACTGATTTGTACAGCTCTATCTTAGCTACTATTTTCTGTGCCTTAGCTGTTGTTTGCTTCCTTATTTCTTGGGCTGCAGCACGTACACGCAATACAAAATGGGGCTTTGTATTTAGCTCTCTTTCCGTTATTTTGATTACGGCTACATATTTTGCAGGTCTATTCCCTCGTATTATGGTATCTTCTTTGAACCCAGCGTGGAGCTTGACCATTACAAATGCATCTTCTTCTGAATATACCTTGGCATTGATGACTGCGGTTGCAGTAGTATTTGTACCAATCGTATTAGCATATCAAATTTGGGTATACTGGACATTCCGTCATCGTGTAACAGAAAAAGATTTACATTATTAATATAGGTACTTTCACCGATTGTGAAAGTTTGAGCCCTTTTGTGAGGCGTGCTGTAGCGGCACGCCTCATTTTTATGGTAAGATGAATGTAATATTGATAAAATTAGATTTAAAGGGGGTTAGATATGATACAGAAAACGGCGCTTCGCGTCATTAAAAGTAAAAGGCTCGTATTATTGGCACTGATTATGTCTAGTATTTTACAAAGTCTTTCTATAGTAGGACAAGCTTGGTTTTTTGCCACATTAATACATAATTTGGTTTTTCTTGATCATACTGTGTTGGATGAATCTAATACAATTACATGGCTTGCGGTATTCATTATATTACGTTTAGTTTTTTCTTATATACAGGAACATGTATCGTCTAGTTTGGGCCATTCTGTTAAATCTATTTTGCGTAAAGAAGCTCTTGCGCATCTATTTAGATTAGGTATTCAACGAGGAGAATCTCAAGGTGATACGATACATCTCATTACTGATGGATTAGAACAAGTAGAGGCCTATGTTTCGAGCTATATACCTCAAATGCTATATGCGATTATCATCCCACTAGTAATGGGGATTGCCATAATGGATACATTGCCTATTATCGGGGCTATTTTAATAGGTACAGTACCATTAATTCCATTGTTTATGATTTTGATTGGTAAACAAGCGGAAAAGATGAATCAAGAGCAATGGGATCGGATGAGTCTCTTATCAGGTCATTTTTTAGATGTATTGCGAGGCATTACCACATTAAAGGTGTTTGGTCGTGCAAAGGAACAAATACAAGTCATCAGTCGACTGTCTAATGAATTTAAAGACTCTACCTTACGCGTATTGCGTGTGGCTTTTCTATCTGCCCTCGTCTTGGAATTAGTTAGCACAATAAGTACAGCTATCATTGCGGTGTATTTAGGCCTTACACTATTAGATGGCGGTTTGGATTTTCTTCCAGCCTTCTTTATATTATTGTTGGCTCCAGAGTTTTATACACCTTTTAGACAATTAGGAGCTGCTTTTCACACCGGTATGTCTGGTAAAACTGCACTTGCTAAATTTGATGCTTTTATGAATACACCTATTGCATTACCTCGAGGTGGTAATTGTCGTATTCAAGGGACAATTGAATCCATACGCCTAGATAATTTAAATTATACCTATCCAGAAACAAGCAATGGTATAAAGAATATTACATTGCAGGCATGTCGCAATAAACCAATTATGCTTGTTGGTGAAAGTGGGGCTGGTAAATCGACGATTGCACGAATATTAGGTGCCTTTTTAGAGGCTCCTTCGAACAGTGTATATGTTAATGATATAGATCTATCAACTTGTTCTATGGATTGGTGGCGTACACAGGTTACGTATGTGTCTCAAAAACCTCATGTTATGCATGGTACGCTACGAGATAATATTGCCTTTGGACAAGATGTAAGTGATGATGAGCTTTTAGAAGCAGCCAAACTAGCGGAGCTACATGATGTAATTTGTGAAAAGGGCTTGGATTTTGTCGTTGGTGAAGGAGGCATGGGACTTAGTGGTGGCGAATTACAACGTATTGCCTTGGCACGTGCTTTTTTACATGGTGGACAAGTTCTTATTTTAGACGAAGTTACATCCCATTTGGATGTGAATACAGAGGCTCAAATCAGTTGTGCATTACAGCGTTTGATGAAGGATAAAATTGTTATTCTTGTAGGGCACCGTATTCAAACGATGCAGTGGGCCTCTCAGTTATATGTGTTGCGTCAAGGTGAAATAATTGAGCAGGGAACTATGAATCCTTGTTGGCACAGAATGGTTATTTTAAGGCGCTAGTAGATGCTGGGACTGGTTCGTTTGTAATGGATGATGAGGATGTGTCATATGTTTCTAAGCTTGAGGTTCCATTGCCACAACAACAAGAGGCATTAAGTAATAGTAAAGTCCCATATGAAGCCGATGAAACTAAGTATAGTGATATTGAAGGTTGGAAATTGTTATTTTCCGTATTAAAACCTGCTCGTTGGTCCTTAGTACTTGCCTTAGTTTTCACTTCTCTGACCGTATTCATGAATGTAGGGCTTTTGAGCGTATCCTCTTGGTTACTGGCATCGGCTGCATTACAACCTGGTATCACTTACTTGAGTCTCGCTATCGTAGGTGTGCGCTTCTTTGGTATTAGCCGTGCTGTATGTCGTTATTTTGAGCGGTACACATCTCATAAAATGGCCTTTCAAGGTTTGTATGGGTTGCGTGTATGGTTTTATACCTATCTAGAACCATTGGCACCAGCTATATTTAAACGATGGGGCGCAGGGGATATGCTCAATCGAATTATGGCGGATATTGAAGTACTGCAATTCTTTTATTTACGCACCTTAATTCCTCCTGTAGCAGCTATTGTATTAACTATATTGGTATCCTTTGGTGTCGGTACTATAGATGCGCATTTATCAACGCTTGTGTGGTGTGCTGCACTGATGACAGGTGTTGTACTACCGTATGGCATATATCGTTATCATCGTACATCCTTAAATATGATCAGTCAGGTACAAGGTCACTTCAAGTCAACATTGACTGATACATTAGAAAGTTTAGAAGACATCATTAGTTACCATAATGAAAATCTAGTTATGGAACGTATGATGCAATCTATAGATGATGTAGAGTACCATAAGTGGGCGTATTTCTAAAGGTATGAATTTAGGAAATACGATGTTTATTGCTATTGTACAGATTGTAGTTGTGTTAGCGGCCCTATTAGCAAGTAATGTATTAACTGGCCCTTGGGCAAGTGTTATGGTCGTAGTATGTGCCATTGGTATTCAAGCTTGGTTTGAAGCGCTGCAGCCTATGATTGTATCCGTTCATCATGGTTATGAAAGTTTAGTAGCGGTTCGTCGATTGTTACAAATTAAGCATGCACCTCTGCCAATCAAGGATACAGGCTGTGTAGATTTAGATTCTATGGATACGATATCATTGAAACATGTTAATTTTGGGTATGATCACTCATCACTTATATATAAAGATTTAACATTAGATATACCAAAAGGGCAGGCTGTTGCTATTGTTGGTGCTAGTGGATCTGGTAAAACCACATTGTTTTCCTTGTTAGAAAGGCTATATGATTACTCTGGCTATATTTCGGTAGGTCACAATGAATTAAAGAGTGTTACGATTGATTCTTGGCGAAATTTAATGGGATCTATCACACAAGACACTTATATTTTCCATGCTACACTGGAGGATAATATTCGCCTTGCCAAGCCACATGCAAGTGCGGATGAGGTGCAGCGTGCCGTAAACCAAGCTGTTTTATCCGATGTAGTTACCCGGTTGCCAAAAGGCTTACGAACAATTGTAGGCAGTGGAGGGGTAGGCCTTAGCGGCGGTGAACGTCAACGTGTTGCTTTAGCTCGATTATTCTTGCGAAATCCTGAACTTATACTTCTCGATGAACCGTTAGAGGGGCTAGACCAAGTAACAAGACGAAAACTGCATAATGATATTCTAGCTTTCACAAAAGAAAAAACTGTTTTATATATTACACATCAGTTAGAAGGCTTAGAGCTGATGGATCGTATCCTCTTTATGGAAAAAGGTCGTATTGTAGAAGATGGAACCTTTAGCGAGTTAATTGCTAAGAAAGGGCGATTCTATGCATATTGTCGACTTACGATGGCCAGTGTATAAGTGGTAGCTGATGGAAAAGGCCTTAGTAGATCTCTGTATATACCTCGATAAAATGGGTAAATTATGGTATAATTGTAATGTTTGAGGTATAAAAAATCTTGTGTAGTGTGCATAAATTGGAGCGACTATGACAAAAATCTTCACCAAGTTACGATCGTTGGTGGATGACGCATTAAATGAACGTTCTCCTATTATTGAACAGGATACGACACTTATGGCTGCACCTGTGGAGCGAGAACTATTTGATCATAGAATTCTCTATATTGAAGAGGATATGGTCAATCGGATGCTCCGTGCTGCGTTTCGAAATCATTGGTTAATCTATTCTGTAACCTTTGAATTTGAGCCGAATAACCAAGTATTTCTCTCCATTATTACTAAATGGGGGAATGTGATTAATGTGGAATTTACCATCGAAGATGTGTGGTTCGATGACTATTCATCTTCCTTTGCTATTAAGTTAGATACTGCTAATATAGATACCGGTGGGTTTATTTTGAACTCGATTCTCCACCTCCTAGGCAACTGGTGCCTTAGCCTATTTGGCATATTTTTTAATCCTATTGCTATTGGCCGATTAGGCTCTACTGTGCGATTTGAGAAGAAGGGAATTCTTCAATTTGATTTAGTACCCAATTCTAGAATCAAAAAATTTATTCCTTTGCCAGAACGTCATGTAGGTAGTACAGGTCCTGTTTTATTGGGAAATCCTAAAACTGGACAGTCTGTATTGCAATTAGACTATTATGCATTTCATGATCCAGTAGATACATTTACAGTTCCTGACGTGCCAACGAGAACGAGTTGGGTTAGATCCATTGATATTGCCGCTGTATTACTGTTACCAATCGGTGTATGGATTACATTTATAATTCTTCATCACTATTTACCAACTGAGACTTTAGAGTTTTCTTTTTCTACATACTTTTTAATTTCATTAGGGATTTTTATTATATCCTTCTTAGTAATGAATATTCCACGGTATGTATATATGTATGTAGACTCTCGAAAACAGTGGCAAAGTGCATTTGTACATAATAATATAAAAATTCAATTGCGTAAGTTACACCGACGCATTTTCATGCAGCAAGCTTCGTTGTCTACAGATTGTGACGAATGTGTAGCCTCTCAAAGTCAAGAGCGGATCAAGCAATTATTATTACAGATTCGAGACAAACGGTTCTTAGCTAATCGATTGAAAATAGCAGATGATGATCGTGCTAGAAAACAAAAGGTTAAATTTATCATTGCTTATATTGGGTGTACATTAATAGAATTAATGTTGTTGATGAATTAACTACATAGCATAACAAAAAGGCTGAGCCTCCTGGCTCAGCCTTTTGTTGTTAGACTAGGTTTATTATCTTTTTTTACGTCGTTTTCGTACCTTTTTTCGAACCTCTTGTTCCTCTTGTGTCGGTGGTTCTGTAATTGGTTGTGATTGTACTGGCTCTTGATTCATAAATGGAGGATAGCCATACTTATTTGGCTCTGGTTGACCCGGTAATACCCAAAATAGGAAGCCAATTATCCAGACGAATAAATCTAATAAATAATTTAGAGGTGTTACGGCTGAATAGGTATTGATGAAAATAATAATGGTAGCCCATAAAATACCAGCCCAACCATTAAATCCAATATCATGTATCCGTCTAGTGAATAATCCACAGGCTAGTGGAAATAACATGGCCTGTAATGCGCCTACAAAAATACGTGTAGCCCAATATGCAGGCAACGTTACAATGTAGTCGATTAAGCGTTCCTCAATGATATCTACGATATAGAAGAGTATCATCAAAGCTATGAAAAGTATAATAAATTGTAGTCTGTTAAAGCGCCCCGAAAGGTTGAATATGGTATAGCCCTTACGTCGTCCCTGATATGCTATACCAAAACCTACTAAGCAGATTAGTACAGTTCGTAGAACTGGATATAATAAATCCATGAAGTCCCCTTTATAAAAATAAACATAACGTATATTTTCTATGTGTTTAAGTATATCATGAACAGGCTATTTGGACAATTTAAACGGATTATTTGGATAGATTAGTTAATTCTGGTAATACAAGTTCAAAGGCGATACCATGTTTCATGGATTTTACGTTATCTACAGTAGCTTGGATTGATTTTGTAGTAAAAATTCATCGCCAGTTGAGCAGCTTCATGAGCGGTAAAACCACGCATGATGGCACCGGATAAAACAGATGTAAAAAAATATCGCCAGTTCCAGTAGCTTTCACAGGAATAAGAGGAACAGAGTATGTTATTACCGTATCAGTTGAACCTTCGTATACGGCAATCGTTGCATCTGTGTCGGAAGGTACGCTAGTCATAATAACGAGTTCAGGTCCCAATTGGTGTAGTTTTTTACACATGTCGTGCAATTCAGCATTTGAAATGGAATCGGTAGAGAATGGTTTATCTAATAAAAAACAAGCTTCTGTGTAATTGGGTTTTACAATATGAGCTCTAGAAATAAGATGGCGCATAGCTTTTACCATATTTGGTGTATATATAGAATAGAGGCGTCCATCATCGGCCATGGCAGGGTCGACAATGACCATTTTATCCTTACCGAAGCGATTAATTGCTTCCTCTACGAGATGGATTTGCTCTGGCGAGGCCAAGAATCCACTGACGATGGCATTAAAATCAATTTCATTCTTTTCCCAACAATCCATAAATGCTGTTAAATGATCAGATAAATCAACGATTTCAAAATATGGATACTCTAAATGGTTACTCAATACAGCTGTTGCTAATGGTACTGCTTGGCATCCAAGAGCGCTGATGATTGGTAGCATAACCGTTAGAGAGCAACGTCCGATGGAACTCATATCTTGTATAGTAAGTATTCTTGGTACTGTAGTCATAGAGACCTCCTCAATATAGTATATATGTATTGTACTGTATTCGTTAAAACCTGTAAAACGAGTGGAATAATAGAAAGCCCCTGTAATGCATGATATAATATGAAGAATAGATGAGTTTTTAATAGATGTAGTTTAAAAGAAATAAATAAAAAATAAAATATTTATTACAATATTAAATCTATACCTTTAAATTTAGAGCTATAATATAGTATAATAATATAGAAATTTTATTGTATGGAGGAGAATAGAATGGCAAGGTATGTTTTACGGCGCATAGGTAGCGCACTTGTTATACTGTGGGTAATTATTAGTATTACCTTCGTTTTAATGCATGCTATACCTGGTGGACCTTTTACCAGTGAGAAAAAATTACCACCTCAAGTTAAAGCTAGCATAGAGGCGAAATATCATTTAGATGATCCTTTATGGAAGCAATATGCTGATTATATTGGTGGTGTTGTTACAGGGGATTTAGGGCCATCCTATAAATATGAAGGACGCTCTGTTAATGATATTATAGGTGAATCATTTCCTGTATCTGCGCAATTGGGCCTATTGGCTCTTTGTGTTGCCGTTGTAGGAGGTATTGCAGCAGGTGCTATTAGTGCCATGCGTCCTAATGGCGTAATAGATTATGCTATTACATTTGTTTCCACATTAGGTATTTCTGTTCCTACCTTTATTATTGGTGCAGTTCTAGTATATGTGGTAGGTTTTGAGCTGGGTTGGTTGCCAGTGGCGATGTGGCGTGGTCCGTCGTATATGATTTTACCGGTACTTACATTGGCCGCACAACCTATGGCATTTATTGCGCGATTAACTCGTAGTGGCTTACTTGATGTGTATCAACAGGAATATATTCGCACAGCTCGAGCAAAAGGACTTGGTGCATGGAACATCTTAATTCGTCATGCTTTAGGCAATGCTATTTTACCTGTTATTACCTACATTGGCCCATTAGCTGCTAGTTTGTTAACAGGTAGCTTTATTGTGGAAACAATTTTTGCCATTCCTGGTTTAGGTCAATATTTTGTAACATCTATTTATAATCGTGACTATACGGTTATTCTTGGTGTTACTGTGTTTTATAGTACTTTGATTGTAGTCTTGAATATTATTGTTGATATGATTTATCCGATTATCGACCCTCGGGTAACAACAGAGAAGGAGCGTGCGTAATGGATAGAAACGATTTTTTACCTATTGAACGCGATACGAATATTCGAGAATCCTCCTTTATAGTACGTCCTAACTGGTGGCAACGATTTAAGTTAAATCGGTTGGCTGTAGTTGGTGCAGGAATCATAGCCGTTATGATTGTGTTGGCAATCATTGGCCCTATGATTTCGCCATATACTTATGCAGATCAATCCTTAGTAGATGCTAATCAAAGTCCTAGCTTAGCACATTGGTTTGGTACGGATACATTAGGCCGTGATATTTATACTCGCGTTATGTATGGGGCGCGTATTTCTTTAACTATTGGTATTGTAGCTGCCTTATTAAATCTTGTAATCGGCGTTATTTATGGCGGAATTGCAGGTTACTTTGGTGGTAAAACAGATAGAATTATGATGGCTATCGTCGATGTATTATACGGTATTCCATTATTGCTATACGTTATTTTGTTAATGGTTGTTATTGGTCCAGGTCTTACCTCAATCTTTATTGCATTGGGAATCGCGTATTGGCTCAATATGGCACGTATTGTACGTAGTCAAATTGTGAAAGTTCGTGAAGAGGAATATATTATTGCCGCAGAAACAATGGGGATTCCTAAATGGCGTATTCTATGGCGCCACATTTTGCCAAACTGTGTAGGTCCTATCATTATCACGTTGACATTGGCGATTCCAGATGCCATCTTTACAGAAGCCTTTTTGAGCTTTATTGGTCTTGGTGTTAATGCACCGATGGCAAGTTGGGGTGTTTTGGCATCTGATGGGATTAGTAGTATGAGATCGTATCCATTCCAATTGATATTCCCTGCATTAGCAATTAGTGTTACTATGCTTGGGTTCGTATTCTTAGGGGATGGATTGCGTAATGTATTTGATCCAAAGGAAGGGGATAGATGATGAATGATATATTAGTAGATGTACGAAATCTATCCATTACCATCGATACATTTAGAGGCCCTTTGCGCATTATTCGCAATCAGGACATCATGCTTAGAAAAGGTGAAATTTTAGGCGTTGTTGGTGAATCCGGCTGCGGTAAATCGGTCATGGTTAATTCTTTAATGGGCCTACTACCGGAAGGTCGTACTAAAATAAAATCAGAAAAATTTGAAATTGATGGTGAAGATTGTCAAGACTATGTAGAAGAAGATTGGAATGAATTGCGTGGTACTACGGTGGCCATGGTATTTCAGGATCCGATGACCGCATTGAATCCGATATTGACAATTGGTGAGCAAATTTATGAGGTGATTCATCGTAGTAATGCCTACGGTGATGATTATGATGAAAAGGCGATAGCTCTCGATTTGTTGAAAAAAATGGGCCTATCTACACCAGAAAAGCGGTTAAACCAATATCCTCATGAATTGAGTGGCGGTATGCGTCAACGGGTATGTATTGCCATGGCTGTAGCGGGCCGTCCTAAAATCTTAATCTGTGATGAACCGACAACTGCACTGGATACAACCACAGAGGCACAAATTTTACGCCTTATGCAGACCTTAGCGGTAGAAGCGGGAATAGGTATTATATTTATTTCCCATAATTTACGTGTTATCGCACAATTATGTGACCGCGTTATGGTTATGTATGCTGGTAAATGTGTTGAGTCTGCTACGGTAGAGGATTTGTTTAATGATCCACGTCATCCTTATACAATTGGTCTGTTAATGTCTTTGCCGCAGGGAAAATGGCATGGTGAATTAAAGGCCATTGAAGGACAACCGCCAGATTTGTATGAATTACCTCGTGGATGTGCCTTTAATCCGCGTTGTAAATGGGCGATGCGCATATGTGGAAAACGTATACCTATGATATCCAATGTTGGGAATAATCATGAGTATACATGTTGGTTAGCAAAGTTGGAGGGACTTTAATGGGATATATTTGGGAAACAGACAATCTCGTTAAAAATTTTACCCTTTCTGGCGGATTGTTTAGACCAAAACAAACGGTACATGCATTACAAGGTGTTAGTCTTTACCAAGAGGAAGGCGAAACACTAGGTATTGTTGGTGAGTCAGGATGTGGTAAATCTACGTTTGGGTATACCTTGATGGGCGTACATCAAGCCACATCAGGTTCTATTTATATGAATGGAATTGAAGTAAATCCATATATTCATAAAGATATAACGAGGGATATGATGCAAATGGTATTCCAAAATCCATATGCATCTCTTAATCCGAGATTAAAGATTAATACAATATTAGAAGAGCCATTAGAGTTAAACCCTAATTATACGCCTCGAGATCGTGTCATTCGTGTTAAAGAGGTGTTAGAACAGGTAGGTTTAGATATGTCTTTTGGTGAGCGATATGCTCATGAATTATCTGGTGGGCAACGACAAAGAATTGGCATTGCTCGGGCACTTATTATGGAGCCTAAATGCATTATTCTTGATGAACCTATTTCGGCACTAGATGTGTCTATACAGGTTCAGATTATGACGTTGTTAGAACGCTTACAAGCTTTACATGGCATTTCCTATCTCTTTATTTCACATGATTTGCCTATGGTTCGTTACATTAGTCATCGCATGGTGGTCATGTATTTAGGGGCTGTTATGGAAGAGGGGCCTGCTCTTGATATTTATGAGTTTCCTCAACATCCATATTCAAAGGCTCTTACGAAGATGGTTGGCGAAGTGGTTCCGCGGGCTCCAATTGGCGCTCCATTGAGAGGAGAACCGGCGAGTCCGTTGCATCCGCCTAAGGGGTGTTTGTTTAGTGATCGTTGTCCAGATGTTGAACGTAGATGTCTAGAAGAACGACCACCTCTCCGTGAATGGGCGGATAGAAGAATTGCATGTTGGCATATTTAATGGGGTAAATAATGGAACAGTTAATCGTAGGGAAATCCTTAGAAATGCAATTGGCAGCTTTGCTTGATACGTTGCCTTCAGATGCCACTGTATCCTATATGGTAACGCGTCTGAATGAAGGGGAGGAGGCTACCATAGTAGCTTCTTCTAAGGAAACGATTGTCCATACGGGTGCTAGTATGGTAAAAACGCTGATTTTGGAATATGTATTTCATCTAGCAGCACAAGAACAACTCGATCTTAACGATACGATTGCATTGAGTCGGAGCCCTCGTGTTGAAGGAGCTGGCGCCTTGATGGAATTGGTGGGTAATCATAGTTTTAGTTATTTAGAGCTATGTCGATTGATGATGGTACTCAGTGATAATTGGGCGACTAATCTATTGATACAAGCCTTGGGCATGGAAAATATTAATGCCAGAGCTGAACAACTAGGGCTTGAACATTTTGAAATCAATCGTATGATGATGGATTTTACAGCGGTAAAAGAAAACCGAGAAAATTATATTACTGCCATGGATATGGCTGTATTGTTACATCATATATATGAATTGCGTCATACCATATATGGCCATGAGATGTGGAATATTCTAGGGCGTCAACAGTTCAGAGATATATTGCCATTTCATTGGGGGAGGATGTAATATTCCATCATAAAACGGGTTCGTTAGATTGTGTTGAACATGATGCGGGCATTATAGAAACGATGAATGGAGATTTTTGTTTTGTTTTATTAATGAGTCATTTATGTAATGATAAGGCAAAACAACTAGGAGCTCAGATGGGGCTCATTATGAAAGAATTTGTAGAGGATGCATTACCATGATGGATAAACGTAAATTGCTTAAGCTCGTGGTACTAGCCTTTGGCGTAAGTATATTGCTACTCGTCTTTGGGATATACTAACGGGCCTAAGATTGTTGATGAGCATACGATACGATATGTATTGGAACAAGAACCATCAACACTAGATCCGGCTAAGTCTAGTACATCACCTGAGGCGACCGTTCAATTACAGCTATTTGATGGTTTGGTTCGTTTAGATGATAAAGGCGAGCCAGAGGCTGCCATAGCAAAGAGTTGGACTATGTCAGATGATGGTACAACATATACATTCCATTTGAGACCTAATCTGAAGTGGTCTAATGGAGAACCATTAACAGCTCATGATTTTGAGTATGCTTGGAAAAGAACCTTGGATCCGGATACAGGCGCTGATAACGCCTATATGTTATATGTGATTAAGAATGGCGAAGCTTTCAATAATGGCAAAGCCGATCGCAATGATGTTGGTGTAGAAGCAATTGATGACGATACATTAGTTGTTACCTTAGAACATCCAACAGCATATTTCTTAAAATTATTGGCCTCTCATGGCTATTATCCGGTGAATAAAAAAACTGTAGAAAATAATGAAATTGGGGCAATAATGCGGAAACAATTGTTTCTAATGGGCCTTATAAATTATTGAGTTGGCAACATAATGGAGAGCTCAATTTTGTCAAAAATGAAAACTATTGGGATGCTGATGAAGTTGTAACAAAAACGATGAATTGGCCGATTAGTGAATCTCAAAGTACACGCCTCACTCTCGTTGAAGGTGGCGAAGCGGACATGATGGTAGAACCTCCTGTAGCAGATCAACAACGGTTAGAAGAAGCTGGTTTATTGCACATAGGCCCTATGCTTGGTAACTATTATTACCTATTTAATGTGAAAGCAGAACCTTTTACCAATCCTGATGTACGTAAAGCCTTTTCCATGGTTATTAATCGTAAGGAAATTGTAAAGAACATCGTAAAAGGTGGTAAGGAAGAAGCTTATGCATTTGTTCCATATGGTATGCTTGAAAGCAATGGAACTGATGATTTCCGTGAAGCCGGTAGTTATCTTGTATATGAAGATGTAGAGCAAGCTAAGGAATTGATAAAAGAGGCTGGCTATGATGAAAATCATCCATTGCCACCAATTACGATTTGTATAATACGAGTGAAATGCATAAAGCGATAGCAGAAGCCATTCAAGCAACATGGCATAAAGCATTTGGCGCTGATGTACGATTGCAGAATCAAGAGACTAAGGTGTTCCTTGCCAATCGTGAGGCTGGCAAATATCAAGTGGCTCGTGCATCCTGGGTTGCTGACTATGGGGACCCACAAAACTTCTTAGAAGTATTCTCTGCTGAAGATAATGACAGCCAATATCATAGTGAAGAATATAATGAGCTTATCGCTCGTATTCGTAGCACCCCGGATAGTGCAGAACGTGATGCATTGATGCATAAAGCAGAACGTATGATTTTTGATGAATCCTTAGTTATGCCATTATACTTTACGACACAACCATATGTATCTAATGGAACCATTCAAAACTATTTCTGGACTGTACTTGGTCAAGTAGACTTTAAAAAAGCATATAAATAAGATACACTAAAGACGTACAAATTGTACGTCTTTTTTGTATTTTACGATTTATGTATGGTCGTTTATAGTTACTATTAGTACATGACCTTGTAAACAATGCTATATATGTGAGGAATTATGGAGTGGAAGTATCCAAGGTGTTTAAAAAAAGGTATGACTATTGGGTGTATAGCACCTGCAAGCAGTAGTGATGAGTCTTTAGATGCGATACAACAAATATGCGAGGAACATGGTTATCAGATTATATTTGGTGAATCTTGTTATCGCACTGGCTTGTATGGGGGTAGCCCTGAGGAGCAGGCACAAGAGTTTGAATGGATGATGACTGCTGCCCCATGTGATGCGGTGTTAGCGTTACGTGGCGGATATGGTACGATGCGCTATATTGATCGTCTTGACTACACCGCTATACGTGAATATGGAAAGCCATTTATTGGCTATAGTGATTGTACAGCGTTACACATGGCTATCAATCGATATAGTCGTCTTGTTACGTATCATGGGCCAATGGGCGTAGATTTTACTAAATCACGAAATGAGGATATACACCATTTATTTGAGGTGTTAGAAGGTAAACTTCGTGTTATTGAGCCTTTACCTGAGCCGCCTCGAGGGGCTATTGGTACAGAACTAGGGGACGGCATATTGCGCGGTGGCAATATGACTATGCTTTCCATGCTGTGTGGCACACCTTATTTCTTAGAGGATGATAGTATAGAGGATACGATTTTATTTATAGAGGATGTTGGTGAGGCACCATATAAACTAGATCGTATGTTACAACAATGGAGATTATCCGGCTTGTTAGGTCGGATAAAGGGGATGATGATTGGCACCTTTACCGATTGCGAAGGGGATGAGGACGAATCTGATTACGACATAGGTTATGAAGCTCTTCGATATATGGAAGAAAATAGAGCGGTATATCTAACCGATCCCTTTGTATGCTATGTGCCAACGGGACATGGTACACCGCATCAGACATTGCCATTAGGTGGGCATGTTCATTTTCGATATATTTCTAATACAATCGTATTATCGCCTTATACAGAACAACGTACATTATAAGGCGGCATGAGGATGGATATATGAATTTAAAGAACCGAGAAATTCAAGCGTGTACCATAATTGATGGTATACAAGATGAGTTGAAATCGATTTCGTTATTTTTACATAACAACCCTGAATTAGGTCAACAGGAGGTGCGTGCTGTACAAACAATTAGCCGTTATATGGAGCAACATGGCTTTGATACGACCGTAGGGCTAACGAAATGCCCTGAATTGCGTACCGCTATGCGAAGTGATATAGGATTAGAGCGTTTGCATAAAATGGCTTTTTTAGGTGAATATGATGCACTGCCTGAATTAGGTCATGGGTGTGGGCATAACTTAATCGCCATCATGAGCATGGGTGCCGCTATAGCGTTTAGTCAAACCGCTCGCGATACATGGGGAACAACATTTTTTGGATGCCCAGCCGAGGAGACCATTGGTGGCAAGGTGTTTATGGCTAATGAAGGACTTTTTAATGGCTATGATGGGGCTCTCATCATTCATCCAGGCGGAGAGAATGAGGTGGGCGGTACCTCGCTGGCTACCCATCCTCTAGAGGTAACCTTTTCATGGACGGTCATGTCATATTGCATCTTTGACTGACTCTGGAATTAATGCGTTAGATTGTGCTGTTGATTTATATCAATCTATTAAAATGATGAAACAAGATATCTTTCCCAAAGGGGCCATCGTAGGTGTCATATTTACTCAGGCTGGTACTGCACCCAATGTGGTAACCGATAAGGCTACATTACGAATGACAGTACGTGGCGCTACTGTATCTGATTTAGAAACTATTATTTTACCAGCTATTAAAGCAGAGGCTAATCGCATTGCTACAAGCTATGGTGCTACCGTGGATATGCATCACTATGAACCTTTATTTAAGGATATGAGGCAAGATGAACGTTTAGTATCCTTGTTTGATGAGGTGATGACTGAGTTTGGTGAAAGCCCACGAAAATTACCACCCGATGAGGCCGATGGCAGTACCGATGTAGGAAATGTATCCTATGAAGTGCCTACGGCGCAGCCTACTTTGAATATAGGGAATCAGTTAGAAGCACATACTCCTGAGTTTGCTTGTGCTGCAGGGTCTCCTTATGGATTGGACCAAGCTATTAAAGGTGCTAAGATTATGGCCGTTGTTGCCTTGCGTTATGCGGAATCATTAGAAGTGTAAATTTTGACATATCTAGTGTAATCAAGGTACAATAAATATATTAATTAGTGTGAACTAAGCCGTCTTATTTAGACGGCTTTTATTCCGATGGAGATAGATAATGAGTGTATTAACAGTATCCCATGTGACTCATGGCTTTGGGGCACGACAAATATTAGATGATGCATCGTTCCGACTGTTAAAGGGGGAACATGTAGGTTTAATAGGTGCTAATGGGGAAGGTAAATCTACCTTTTTAAACATCATTACCGGCAAACTACCACCTGATGAAGGCAAAATAGAGTGGTCTAATCAAGTAACAGTAGGTTACTTGGACCAGCATGCAGTACTCGAAAAGGGCATGACAATTCGCGATGTATTACAACGTGCCTTTGATGATTTGTATGTTATGGAGTCAAAGATCAATGATGCATACAATAAATGGGTGATGTATCAGAAGATGAAATGAACCGTCTCTTAGAACAAGTCGGTGAATGGCAAGAAATCTTAGAACAACGTGGGTTCTACGAGATTGATGCGGTCATTGAACGAACTGCACAAGGTTTAGGGCTTATGGATATTGGTTTAGAGCGTGATGTATCTGAGCTAAGTGGTGGTCAACGTACGAAGGTTTTGTTGACGAAACTATTATTAGAAAAGCCGACCATATTGCTATTAGACGAACCAACAAACTATTTAGATGTAGAACATATTCATTGGTTGCAAAACTATTTGCAAAATTACGAGAATGCATTCATTCTAATCTCTCATGATATGGAATTTTTAAACTCCGTAGTCAATGTCATCTATCACATTGAGCAAGCTGTCCTTACTCGATATACGGGGGATTATCATCAGTTCCAAGCTGCTTATGAAGTTCAAAAGGCACAAGCGCGTAAGGCTTATGAACGACAACAACAAGAAATTGAGCGTATGGAGGATTTCATTCAACGCAATAAGGCACGTGTGGCTACGCGCGGTATGGCAAATTCCCGTGCTAAACGGTTAGAAAAAATGGAAATCCTTGAAAAACCGAAGGAATATATCAAACCATCCTTTGGCTTTAAAGAAGGTCGTACACCTAGTCGTTTTATTGTTGAAGCCTTTGGCCTTGAGATTGGTTATGACGAACCGCTCACAAGACCTGTAGACTTTCAAATTGAACGAAACAAAAAAATCGCTATCCGCGGTGTCAATGGTTTAGGTAAGACCACATTATTAAAGACCATTTTAGGACTGTTAAAACCTGTCAGCGGTGAATTGGTGAAGGGTGATTTCCTCGAAGTAGGTTATTTTGCTCAAGAAGATGCACCATCTAATTCAGACACTGCGTTAGACTATATTTGGAATGAATATCCGGCTATGACGAATGCCGAAGTTCGTGCAGCACTAGCGCGATGCGGATTGACGAACGAACACATTACATCTCAAATGCGTGTCCTATCCGGTGGAGAAAATGCAAAGGTGCGACTCTGCAAATTGATGCAGAAGAAATATAATGTTCTTGTTCTTGATGAACCGACAAATCATTTGGATATCTATGCTAAGGACGAATTGGCACGGGCATTGCGTGAATTTAAGGGAACCATTGTTCTCGTTAGTCATGAACCGGAATTCTATGAAGGTTGGGTTACCGATATTTGGAATATAGAGGATTGGACAACGAAGATCGTTTAGGAGGGCCTATGAATCAACTTGCGAAAGAAGGTATAGAACAGTTTTTACGTGCTCTATCCGTTGATACAAAGGCGCCAGAGTTAGAAAAAACACCGACCCGTGTAACAGAATTATATGAAGAGCTGTTTTCTGGTGTCGGAAAAGAGACAAAGGAACTCTGGGGGGAACTGTTTTCTACGGACTACAATGGTTTGGTAGCCGTTACAGACATTCCATTTTATTCAATGTGTGAACACCATCTATTGCCATTTTTTGGTACAGTAGATGTGATATATCAACCACATAGTGGTTGTGTAGCTGGCTTAAGTAAGTTTAATGATGTAATTACGGTGTTAAGTAGAAAGCCACAATTACAGGAACGCTTGACTCGAGAAATCGCTGATGCTATAGAACGTGATTTATCAGCAGAAGGTGTTTTTGTACGTCTTAAAGCAACACAATTATGTATGTTGATGAAGGGACTTTGCAACAAGGCTCGCAAGTTGTTACTATAGAGTAGAGGCCTCTTAAGGAGGCTGGCTCTTTGCGAGATGAAGCATTGGCTATGTTAGGAGGCACAAATGTATAAACGTAGACAATATACTTGGAGTGATGGAAAATCATTACGCTTATTTGACCATACATTAATTATGGGAATCTTAAATGGCACACCAGATTCTTTTTCTGATGGCGGATTGCATAATACACCAGAAGCAGCAGTTACATGGACTAAACAAATGATTCAAGATGGGGCTGATGTCATCGATTTAGGTGTTGAATCTACACGCCCTGGATGCACTCCATTGAGTGCGGATGAAGAAATTGAACGCCTTAGCGTATTACTGGATCCTGTATTAGAAGTATCTTCTGTTCCGATTTCCATTGATACATACCATGCAAAAACTGCAGATTATGCATTCTCTAAAGGGGCGCATATTCTAAATGATATATGGGGATTGCATTATGATCCTGATATGGCAGCTGTAGCAGCAAAATATCGTGTACCAGTTATCATTATGCATAATAGCAATGATACAAATTATGATGACATCATTGAAGATATGAAGGCTTATTTTTTCTCGGCTGTTGATAAAGCGTTAAAAGAAGGTGTACAACCACAAAATATTTGGCTCGACCCAGGTATTGGATTTGGCAAAACCGAGGAACAAAACATTGAGGTATTACAACGTTTAGGCGAAATTACAGCTTATGAATATCCGGTGTTATTGGCACCTAGTCGAAAACGCTTTATAGGTTCAATGCTCGGTGGTTTACCTCCAGAAGAACGCGATGAAGGGACTGTTGCTGCTTGTATTACAGGGGTATTCCAAGGAATTGATATGGTTCGCGTGCATAATGTATTGATGCATAAACGAGCTCTAGCTGTAGCAGACGGATTGTTGCGGGGCGAATAAGGAGTTTACTATGGATAAAATCATATTAAAGAATATGGCTTTTTATGGGTATCATGGTAATTTAGATTCTGAAAAATCACAAGGTCAACGATTCTACGTAGATGTTGAAATCAAGACTGATTTAACAAAACCAGGTCAAACAGATGTGTTAGAGGATTCTATCAACTATGTTGAGGTTTACGACATGGTAGCTTCCATTATGACTGGTGAAAGTTGTAATCTCTTAGAACATATAGGAGCATTGATTGCCGATACATTGTATCAACACTTTCAAGGTATTATCGGCCTTAGTGTAGCCGTACGAAAACCGTCTGTGCCGATAGCAGGTGTATTAGATTATGTAGAGGTTGTAACGACGCGAGGTCAAATTTAATGTATACATACTATATTAGTGTAGGTTCTAATATAGGAAATCGCCGTCAGTTTATTATGGGCGCATATGATTCGCTTTCAATACATCCTCAAATTCATAACATTACTAGTTCCTCCATTATGGAGACCGAGCCTTGGGGCTATACAGAGCAAGATGTATTTTAAACGCCGTTTGGCGTGTATCTAGCTCCTTAGAACCTCATAAGTTGCTCGATGTCTTACAGTCATTAGAGTGTGAAGCTCAACGTAAGAGGGATATTCATTGGGGACCAAGAACACTTGATTTGGATATTGTATATGCTCTATCAGATGGTGGTGCGTGTATGTCGATTAATGATGAGCGATTAGTGATTCCTCATCCTTATTTTTGGGACAGGCTATTTGTTTTAGCGCCCTTGATGGAGCTAGATAAAGAGTTTACGTATAATGGGGAATCCATAGGTGATAGGATTCAAACACTAAAGACATAATATGAGATGTGTATTCATAAGGGGTTAAGATGAATGCAAAACGACTGGGCTTTGTCATTGTTGCCATTCTTTTAATGGGGTTGTCTTACTGGGCAATGTCAATGGTTAATGATGATGTAAAGTCTGTGAAAGTTGATCCAGAACAGCATACATTGATGGTTACATCGAATGATGCTATTATATCGAAGCGACTGTTGGCGATGAAGCAAATCGGTGACAACGTATATTTTTTAGGCTATGAAGGTTATGGTATTTATAATGTAAGGGATAATACCATTCGCCTTAATACTGTTCAATTTAAAGGCACGCATATTGAGCCAGGGCAACTAAGAAACTATCAAAAAGGCGTGCGCCATGTTGAAAATGTAGGTAGTTTTGGCGATTTTACAGCTGAAGAACAGCATAACTTTACCGATATGTTAAATGCTACGGATAAGGGGGCTCATTATATAGAGCCTTATTATCAATCTGGTTATGAATCATCTCTCATCGATTTAGATACAGCGTTTTTTATTACAAATAATGTAAAGTCTCTTAAACAAAGAGATGCTAAATTATATATATTGGATGGTTCAGGATTTATCATCATTGATCGGTCGAAACGAGAAATTCAGGGGTATTTTAATACGCGTATTCTAGGAGAGGGAACGAAAGGGATTCCAGATAGCTTAAAAGGCTATTATGGTTCTCAATTTATACGAATCTATGCATTAAATAAAATAGATCCAGAAGATTTGTCTATTTTATGGAATATGCGTAAACAATATGTAGAGAAAAATAGAATTGATGTACAAGGACAGAATCTATTCCCTATAGAGTTATCTGATGTACATCAGTAGGAGGTACGTATGCTTTGGTCTATTATTGTGGGTGGTTTTATTGGTTTCGTAGCAGGACGTATTACTAAGAAAGCGAAAAGTATGGGGATTATTCTTCGTGTTGTAGCAGGTTTAGTTGGGGCCTCTGTGGGGCAAGCTTTACTTGGCACATGGGGACCTAGTCTTGCGGGTATGGCGTTAATTCCTTCTATTGTAGGTGCTGTTATCGTTATTGCTGTAGTGAGTTTCTTTTTCGGAAGGGACTAACAATATATTAAAAAAAGGACTATTATAGTAAGTGGCTATAATAGTCCTTTCAATTATTTATAAACCAATGGTATTGAGGAGGCCCTTATGAAATTACGTAAAGTAGGTATTATCGGAACTGGACATGTAGGCTCGCATGTAGCCTTTTCTTTAGCTTTGCAAGGCGAAGTTGATGAGTTATATATGATGGATATTGATGAAAGAAAGCTAAAGCACAGGCTATGGATGTTAATGATGCGGTTAGTTATATTCCTCATCGTGTAACGGCTACATCTGGTCCGATTGAAGAATGTGGTGATTGTGATATTCTCGTTTTTAGTGCAGGTCCATTACCTAATTTATATCAAGATCGCCTAGAAAGTCTTGGTGATACAATCGCAGTACTAAAGGATGTTATTCCTCGCATTAAAGCATCTGGATTTAAGGGCTTTATTATTTCTATATCTAATCCAGCAGATGTAGTGGCTACGTATTTATGTAAACATTTAGATTGGAATCCAAAGCGCATTATTTCGTCAGGTACAGCGCTAGATTCTGCAAGATTGCAAAAAGAGTTAGCTCATATATTCAATATTAGCAATCGAACTATTACTGCTTATTGCATGGGTGAGCATGGCGCAAGTGCTATGGTGCCATGGTCCCATGTGTATGTACAAGGCAAGCCGTTAGTAGAATTGCAAAAAGAATTGCCTCATAGATTTCCAGAACTAGATTATAAACAAGTTTTAGATGATGTTAAAATTGGTGGATATCATGTGTTGGCAGGCAAAGGCTCTACGGAATTTGGTATAGCAAGTGCCACCACAGAGTTAATTCGCTCTGTATTCCATGATGAGAAAAAAGTATTGCCATGTTCTTGTTATTTAGATGGGCAATACGGGGAAACAGGCGTTTTTGCATCCACACCTGCTGTCATTGGCAAGGATGGCATAGAAGATGTTCTTGAATTACAAATGACAGAGGATGAATTGGCTTTATTTAAAAAATCCTGTGCGGTTATTAGAGAATATGCAAAAAAAGCAGAAACTATGTAATGTACCTTAAATATATTTTAAAATAAATCTACTTTTATACAATTTTCTACCTATAATTTCCTAGGGGTTCTGTGGTATAATTTGTTATTATGTATATAGTTAATACTATTTTTGGGGGCGCTACATGAAACAATCTGAACATCGTGAAAAACCGATAAAGCGTAGACGGGTGCAACGAAATCGACGCGCTGAAGATCGTAAGATTGTCATTATGTGGGTGAAACGCATTGCAGTTGCAGTAATGGTTATGCTTTTACTTGGACAAGCATATCGCTTAGTAGCTATATATCAAGAAAAACAACATATTGAACAACAATTGCAAGAATTGCAACAAAGAAATGATGAATTAGAACAAGAAAAAGCAAAGCTACAAGATCCTAAGAATATTGAAAATGTAGCACGTGAGCAATTAGGCCTCGTTAAACCAGGTGAAGTGCCATATGTAAAATGATCTTGTCATCATTGGTGTAGTTTTAGTTTATATTTTGAGGTTTTATTAGGAGGTTGCATGGCAATCGAAGTTGGTAGCGTTTTAAACGGTACAGTTTCCGGTATTACAAAGTTTGGTGCTTTTATCGATTTAGGTGATAAACAAACAGGTTTAGTTCATATTTCAGAAGTAGCTCATGGCTATGTAGAGGATATTAACGATGTACTAAAAGTACAAGATGCAGTGAAGGTAAAGGTCTTATCTGTAGATGGTAGTAAAATTGGTCTTTCCATTCGTCAAACTCAAGAAAAACCACAAGTAGAGGAACGCCGTCCAGAGCGCCGTGTACAAAGTCGACAAAGTGCAGAGTCTTTTGAGGCAAAGATGAAATCATTCTTGCGTGATAGCAACGAGCGATTACATGATTTAAAACGCAATACAGAAGGTAAACGTGGTGGCCGTGGCGGTCGTCGCGATTAAAATAAAGAGATGGTTTCGGCCATCTCTTTGTGCATATACTTTAAAATTGCAATTATAGTGGGTAATTCATAGAGGGATAATAAGGAGGGGCGACTATGAAAGCTGCTATTATCGATGTAGGTTCTAATTCTATTCGATTATTACTAGGAACTTATACAGATGGTCAATGGCATAACGAACCAAAGCGGTTATGGACAACGCGATTAGGCAAACGAAATGAAGATGGATCGTTAACGACAGAATCGATGGATGCATCTTATAAAGCGTTTTCTGAAATAGCCACTCTAGCGAAAGATTATGGCGTAGACCATTGTCTTGCATTTGCAACGAGTGCCGTTCGAGAAGCATCAAATGGCATTGCGTTTATGGAGCAAGCCATGACATATTGCTCCATGACGTATCGTATCTTAAGTGGTGATGAAGAAGCCGTTTATGGATTTAGAGGTGCTTTACAAGATCGTTTAGCCGACGGATTACATTATGCAACCATTGATATTGGCGGTGGTAGTACTGAGTTGGCGCTCGGTTCTAAAGATAGCATCTATTGGAGTCGCTCCTATCCGGTTGGTGCGGTACGCCTTAGACCTCTTTCGGATGAAGGCCCTCAACGAGTATGGGAAGAAACACGGTTTATGGGACCCCATGATGATAGAAGGTACGTTCGGTGATTTCATTGGTATCGGAGGTACTATTACAACCTTAGCGGCTATTGATTTAAAAATGACAGAATATGATGGCCATAAAATTCAAGGTCATAAGCTTTCTAGAGAATGTATAGAAGGCATTATTTTACAATTGCGCTATATGAGCCGTGATGAGCGTTTACATGTACCAGGACTACAGCCTGGGCGTGCAGATATTATTGTAAGTGGTGCAGAAATACTAACATCATTTATGGATGCTTATGAGGTGCCTCATATTTTTGTAAGTGAACAAGATGGTATGGAAGCATTACAACAAGAATTGATTACAAGTTATGATGAGACAGCACAGTAAATCGACTCCTAAACAAATCAAACAACTCCATAGAATGGTTAATAAGACCTTAAAAGATTTTAGTTTATTTCCTCATGAGGCACGAATCTTAGTTGCTTGTTCAGGGGGCCCAGATTCTATGGTCTTATTAAATGTTTTGCAATATGTAAAGGTACATAGAAAAGCACGGTGGACTATTGGCGTTACTACTATGGGATCATTCTATTCGCAGAGAAAGCCTAAGTGAATTGCAAATGGTTGCATCCTATTGCAATAAGAACAATTTGCCATTTTGGGGTGTTAAAAAGGATATTCCCACTATAGCCGGGGAGCGAAAGGAGTCGTTAGAGACTGTTGGCCGATGTGAGCGCTATAAGTGGTTCAATGAATTAGCTGAGCGTGAACATTATGATTATATTGTCACTGCTCATCATAAGGATGATCAAGGGGAAACCATTTTAGCACACATATTGCGCGGGTCTGGTATCAAAGGTATTACCGGCATGTCTGTGATAAGTCATGATTACACTGTTCCTATAGTTAGACCTCTATTGGCGGTTACAAAAGATGAAATACTAGAATATGCTCGTTTGCAGGATATTGAATATTGCGTGGATGCATCTAATGAAGATGTGAAATATAATAGAAACCGCATTCGTCATGAGGTAATTCCTACGCTACAACCATTAATCCCAATGTAGTAGATGCCTTATGTAGATTGGGTGATATTGCTCAAGTTGATGAAGCGTATCTTAATGGTGAAAGCCAGCGCTTGTTTATACAATTAGTACAATCTGTAGATAATGGATTTCAGGTATCCAGGCGTCGTATGCGGGCACTACCGCTCGCTATGCAACGGCGGTTGTGGCAATTGATGATACCCAGTGTTTCATTATCCCTAGCGCATCAAGAACAATTGGCCCATATCATACGTACAGGGGAAGCTAAAACTTTCACCATTCAAAAAGTTACAATTAACGCGCAATGTGATACAATACATGTGTATTGCAAACATTAGATATAGATCCGGGAGGTCTTATATATGCATCAAGATGTAAAAGAAATTTTATACTCTCAAGAACAATTAGCAACTCGCATTCGTGAGTTAGGTGCTGAGATTAGCAAAGATTATGCTAATGAATCTGTTGTATTAGTCGGCGTTTTGAAAGGCGCTATTGTTTTCTATACCGATTTAGCTCGCACCATCGATGATTCAGTAGATGTATCATTCGATTTTATTTCTTGTTCTAGTTATGGTGATGGTACAACAAGTACTGGTGTGGTTCGTATTTTAAAAGACTTAGATCGCTCCGTAGAAGGTAAAAATGTACTCGTTGTAGAAGATATCGTAGATACGGGCACAACTCTTCATTATTTATTGGATAATTTGAAGGCTCGTGGCGCTAAGAGTGTTCGACTTGTTGCCCTTCTTAATAAACCAGAACGCCGTAAAATGGATGTAGATGTCGATTATGTAGGCTTTACAGTTCCAGATTATTTTGTTGTTGGTTATGGCCTTGATTATGCTGAACAATATCGTCAATTACCATATATTGGTATTTTGAAAGAATCTGTTTACCAATAAGGGTGTAATATATTTATAACTAAATAATGGCGAGTATTTGTTCGCCTTATATGGTATAATATAATAATGCATATCATTATGCATTATTAGGTTATACATTACATGTGAAAGGAGTAATTTTTTGAGTCAATTTAGTAAAAAACTCGTCCTTTACTTACTTATCATTGCAATTGCCGTTTTCGCTATAGATTCCCTTGCAGGGCAGAATACTAATAAGGCCGAAATGAGTTATACCGGTTTTGTTCAACAGGTACAACAAAAAAAGGTTGAATCTGTAACGATTACAAATGACCATGGAATCAAAGGGAAATTAAAAAATGGTACAGATTTTGTGTCCTATGCTCCATCTGATGATACGTTGATCAAAACGTTGACAGATAATGGTGTTGAGATTACTGCTGCACCACCTGAACAACCTTCTTGGTGGGTTAGTTTATTAGGCTCCGCGATTCCTATTATTATCCTTGTGGTTGTGTTCTTCTTTATTATGCAACAAACCCAAGGTGGTGGCGGTCGCGTAATGAACTTTGGCAAAAGTCGTGCTAAGATGATGGGCGATGGTAATGTAAAGGTTAAATTTAGCGATGTAGCTGGTGCCGAAGAGGCAAAGCAAGAATTGACAGAGGTTGTTGAATTCTTGAAGGACCCAGGTAAATTTACAAGTATTGGTGCAACCATTCCGAAAGGTGTCTTGTTAGCAGGACCTCCAGGCACAGGTAAAACCTTATTAGCTAAGGCTGTAGCCGGTGAAGCCGGTGTTCCATTCTTTACCATTTCCGGTTCAGATTTCGTAGAAATGTTTGTCGGTGTCGGTGCATCTCGTGTGCGTGATTTATTTGGCCAAGCGAAGAAAAATGCGCCTTGTATCATTTTTATCGATGAAATTGATGCGGTAGGTCGTCAACGTGGTGCTGGTCTTGGTGGCGGTCACGATGAACGTGAACAAACGCTAAACCAATTACTTGTTGAAATGGATGGCTTTGGTGCCAATGAAGGCATCATTACCCTTGCAGCAACTAACCGACCAGATATTTTGGACCCTGCATTATTGCGTCCTGGTCGCTTTGATAGACAAGTTGTTGTTGGACGTCCAGATCTTCATGGTCGTGAAGCAATCCTTAAGGTTCATGCACGTAATAAACCATTAGCAGATGATGTAGACTTAAAAACGATTGCTAAAAAGACACCTGGCTTTACTGGTGCTGATTTGAGCAATTTGTTAAACGAAGCTGCATTGTTAGCTGCGCGCTTAAACAAAAAGGTTATTACCATGGCTGAATTGGAAGAAGCCAGTGAAAAGGTTAGCATGGGTCCTGAACGCCGCAGTCACATTGTGAGCGAAAAGGATCGCAAATTGACCGCTTATCATGAATCTGGTCATGCCATCGTGGCTCATTTATTGCCACATGCAAACCCTGTTCATAAAGTAACGATTATTCCACGCGGTTATGCTGGTGGTTATACAATGATGTTACCTAAAGAGGAACATGATTATAAGACTAAAGCACAACTATTGGCGGATATACGCGTAGCACTTGGTGGTCGTATTGCAGAGGCTCTTGTACTTGGCGATATCAGTACGGGCGCATCTGGCGATTTACAAAGTGTAACGAATACGGCACGTTCTATGGTTACTCGTTGGGGGATGAGCGATACGTTGGGACCAATTGTATTTGGTGAACAACAAGAGCAAGTATTCCTCGGCAAAAATATTGGTCATGAACGCAACTATAGTGAAGAAGTTGCAAGTAAGATCGATGTTGAAATTCATCATATTGTAGATGAAGCATATCGCGATGTAGAACAACTCTTAACAGATAATATGGATTTCTTACACAATATGGCAAAGGCTTTATTAGAAGAAGAAACTATTGATGCTAAGGCTGTTGAAAATCTTCATAAATATGGTACTACTAAGGCTCCTGATGAAACAGAAGCGCCTACAGCAAGTCATATGGATGCGGTGATTTCCATGCCTAATGCTACTAAAGAATCTAAGACAAGCTCTACAGAATCTGATGTACAATCTTAATACATAACTAAGGGGCTGTAACAAAACAGCCCCTTAAATTTAAAAAGCTATTAGTTGGTTATATGAAATCAACTAGTAGCTTTTGGTATTTCTAAGCAAAAAGGGCCCCGAAGGCCCCTTTTAGTATGTAATAAATGGGCTCTAAAAAAATAGAACAGACGTGTACTAATTTAGGAAAGGTATGTATGGTGCTTCTAAAAAATAGAACAGGCCTGTTCTATTTTAAAATAGGTATGTATATGTAAGGCAATATAAAAGGGGCTGTAAGAAAACAGCCCCTTGTTGTATATATAGTTGTTTTCTTGCTATTGTCCATCACAGGCATGTCTCGTAGCCATCAATTCTTGAGTGCGTTGATTCTTACGTTTTTGAAGGTATCGTTGGGCTAGTACATTTGGCACAGCCACACCGACTGCGATACCCACAATAGATAGAATGCCAGTCGTCCCGTTTTGTGCCATGTACAATAGACCTGATTCGTTTAGTGAGTTTATGTGTAATATATCAAATAGAAAACGATAGAGAAAAATGCCGGGCATCAGTGCGATAGCTGATGGTACGACTAGTACCGGACCAGATGTTCGTAGCCATGTGGAGAGTTTGACAAAGATGACGCTCATTACGGCTGCACCAATGAATGTAGCGCCAGGTAAGGCAAATCCATATTCTAAAAGCATTAAGTTACGAATTACTACGCAAACGACACCGCCTAGCCCGATATAGGGTAATAGACGAGCTGGTGAATTAAATAGTACAGCGAATGAGGCGGCGGAAACAAAGGAACCAATAATCTGTGCTATAGAAAAAATATGAGGCTTAATATCCACAAAGTTAAATGCCGGCAATGGACTGAAGTAAAGAGCCATCGCCATGCCGAGTGTCATGCTGCCCACGATAAGTAAGGTTCTGATAGCTCGTGTTATGCCGGATAAAATGTGGTTGTTTATAGTATCGATAACCGAATTGATAAGTGGCACACCTGGAATCATGAAGAGTGTACAACAGACGAGGACATATACCAGTGATCCTAACTCGATGAAGGTATAGAAACCATAGGCAATAAACATGGCCGTAAAGGCGCAGATAGCGTTGCCTAAATACTCATTAAATCCAAGGCGCTGAGATACGACCCTCATAAAATAGCCACATAATGAACAGATGAATGTTACTACTAATGCAATAATATCCGCACTGTATAAGTAAGCTAAACCGGCAGATCCTAATGCGCAAGCAATACCTTTTACCCAGACTGGATAGACGGGAATCGTTTGTTGTAGTTTCCCAACTAAACGTTCATAGGTAGTTAAAGAATAATGGCGTTCAAAAGCTCGCCAGGTGAGTTTTGATATGGCATTAATCATAGCCATATTCGGTATGTGGGTTGGCGTTTTCCGGAAAACTGTTATAGAGCGCTCTTCATGAAAAATATTAATCATAATGGTTGTATAACTAATGTGGATATTTAAATAATTGTGTGGAATCCCCATAAATGTAGCAGCCTGTTGGATTTCCGATACTATTCGTACTGTGTCAGCACCGCATTCCATTAGTAGTTTAGCAATATTTAATAATACATCCAATTTTCGATGAATATGGATAAAGGGGGTCTCTAGGACCTCATTTTTTTCTTCTAATGTAAATCGTTTCATTAATACTCCTTAATTTTATCATCCTTAACTCATTATACTATTAATGGTCTGTAATATCATTCATTAATCTATTTGTCTACCTAATGGGGTATAAAAATCTAGATTTTTTGCATTTTTTTGAATGATTATTTATTAAATTGATAAATAACACTTGCTTTTTCAAGGGCCCACTTGTACAATCGAATTGTAAACCGACAGGAGAAAGGGGCCTTATCATGCGTGATGAAGTACTAGAATTCTTAAGACAGAATCAAGGTGACTTTGTTTCAGGTCAAGATATGTCTGAAGCATGTCATGTATCACGAACTGCCATTTGGAAGCATATAAAAGCACTAAGACAAAAGGGCTATAAAATTGAGTCCTATACAAAGCGTGGGTATCGTTTGTTGGAGGAACCGGATTTGTTAAGCCCGTTAGCAATGAAACAAATATTGAATACCGATATTTTTGGTAAACGATATGTATATATGGATACAACTGAATCAACGAATTTAGAAGCTCGTAGATTGGCGCAACAAGGCGCTGAGGAAGGTACCGTAGTCGTTACAGAGGAACAGGCTGCTGGTCGTGGCCGCTTGTCTCGTGGTTGGTATTCTCCCTTTGGAAAGGCTTGTGGTTTAGTCTTATTCTCCGACCTGATTTTCCCCCTGCGGAGGCTCCTAAATGTACGTTGATGGCTGCTGTGGCGCTTACCAAGGCGTTTCACAAAATGGGGCTTGCTGATGCAGGTATTAAATGGCCGAATGATATTTTGGTAAATGGGCGTAAGCTTGTTGGTATATTGACGGAAATGTCTGGATCGATGGAGGAAATTTCCTATATCGTTATGGGCATAGGAGTCAATGTTAAGACGAAACAAGAAGAGCTACCGGAAGAAATAAAACAAATCGCCACATCTCTCTTAATGGAAGGCGTTGATATTGAACGGACAGAAGCTTTCAAAATCATCTTAGAAGAATTAGAACACCAATATTACGATGTGCTAGATAGTGGATTTGAGGATACCCTAAATGAATGGCGTAAGTTGAGCGTTACTTTGAACCAAGAAATTGAGGTTAGAGCACCGGGGAATACCTATGAAGGTGTGGCAACTGATATTGATGACGATGGAAATTTATTGGTAAAAACGACTAATGGAGAAGTTAAACGAATTGTTGCAGGCGATGTTTCTATACGTCCGCGAAAATAGGAGGAATGCATGTTATTAGTAATTGATGTGGGAAACACGAATATTGTTCTCGGTGTTTACGATAAGAAAAATTTAGTAGGACACTGGAGAATTTCTACAAGATCGTGTGCGTACCACGGACGAATATGGCATGTTGATGATGAATTTGTTTTTTCATGATCGCAAGGTTAACGCAAAGGATATCAAGGCTATCATTATTTCCTCTGTAGTACCGCCATTGATGCCAACATTAGAACGTGTATGCTTGCGTTACTTTAATGTAAATCCTATCATTGTAGGTCCTGGCACAAAAACAGGTATCGCTATTAAATATGATAATCCTCGTGAGGTAGGTGCTGACCGCATCGTCAATGCCGTAGCGGCCAATGCTGTATATAAGGGGCCGTTGATTATCATTGATTTTGGCACCGCTACAACTTATTGTGCAGTCCTTGGAAATGGTGATTATATTGGCGGCGTTATTACGCCAGGCGTAACGATTTCAGCAGAGGCTCTGTTCCAACGCGCTGCAAAATTGCCTCGTATTGAGGTAAAGGACCCAGGTCAGGTTATTAATCGTAATACGGTATCATCTATGCAATCCGGTATGTTCTATGGCTATGTAGGACAGGTAGAGGGCCTAGTGACACGTATGAAAGCTGAAATGGGTGGCGATGTAACTGTGGTGGCAACAGGTGGCTTGGCACAGCTCATCAGCAGTGCTACCGATTGTATTGACCATGTAGAACCAATGCTTACATTGGAAGGTCTCCGTCTTATTTACGAACGAAATAAATAATGGTACTATAATAGAGTTGGTTGTAATTATAGTATGAATGTATAACAACAGGTACGGCTTAGGCTGTACCTGTTTTATTAGGTGAATTATAATGATAGAAACATGGACCATTGGCAATGTACCTATCCAAGGTAAGGCTATTTTAGCTCCTATGGCAGGGGTTAGCGATATAGCATATCGACTGTTGGCCAAAGAACATGGTGCCTCTATGGTTTGTACCGAAATGGTCAGTGCTATGGGTATCAAATATAAAAATGAGCGCACGCATGAGTTATTGCGTATGGAAGCGGTCGAGCATCCTGTATCGATGCAAATTTTTGGTTCCAATCCAGAAGCAATAGCATTGGGCGCGAAAGTGGTAGCAGATGCTGGTGCAGATATTGTAGATATCAACATGGGGTGCCCTGTTAAAAAGGTCGTCTCTAGCGGTGACGGTTCGGCGTTGATGAAAACACCTGACTTGGCGGCTCGCGTAGCAGAAGCCGCAGTAAAAGCTGTTGATGTACCGGTGACGGTAAAAATGCGTATCGGTTGGGACGATGATCATATCAATGTGGTCGACTTTGCCAAACGTATCGAAAGTACTGGTGTTGCAGCTGTTGCTGTTCATGGGCGCACACGGGAACAGATGTATATGGGGCGAGCGGATTGGTCCTATATAAAAGCGGTTAAAGATTCCTTATCAATCCCCGTAATAGGGAATGGTGATGTATGGACTCCTGAAGATGCACTTCGTATGATGCAAGAAACAGGTTGTGATGCGGTTATGATTGGTCGTGGTGCACAAGGCAATCCATGGATTTTTGAGCGCACTAATCACTATTTAAGGACCGGTGAATTAAGACCAGAACCTACCTATTTAGAGCGACTAGATATGTTGCTCAAACATTTTGAACTACTCTGTCGGTATAAAGGGGCGGCTCTAGGAGTAAGAGAAATCCGAACACATGCGGGATGGTATATGAGGGGAATGCCTGAAGCAGCTTATTGGCGTAATCGTGTGAATACAATTCACACTGTTGAAAGCTTTAAAACAGAGCTTTCAACCTATAGAGGTGTATTGGAAAACTGGGGCTCACATTGACAAATACAGGGGTTCTTAGTATAATTGATTAAAAATTAAAGATGAAAGATAAGGTGTCATCGTACTATGACACTTTTTCTATTATTTATATGTAGAAAGATTAGGAGAATCTATGGCAGACGTAAAAGAAACATTACTTACAGCCGAAGGTTTGAAAAAACTTGAGGATGAATTAGCATATTATAAATCTGTGCGCCGTATTGAGGTGTCACAACGTATTAAAACAGCTATTGAATACGGCGATATCAGCGAAAACTCTGAATATGATGATGCTAAAAATGAACAGGCTTTCATTGAAGGTTATATTTCTGAGTTAGAAAATAAAATTAATACAGCAAAAATCATTGATGAATCCATTAAGGGTGATGTAGTATCCGTAGGTAGCAAGGTTACCGTATTAGATACAATGTACAATGATGAATTGGAATATGTTATTGTTGGTTCTTCCGAAGCAGATCCTTTCAACAATCGTATTTCCAACGAATCACCTGTAGGTAAAGCTATTTTGGGTAAACGTAAGGGCGATGAAGTAGAGGTATCCACACCGGATGGTCCTGTTACTTTCAAAGTGTTAGCAATTCAATAATTTTTCATTTTAACAAAAGAGGCGATAACATGAGTGAAGAAATTAAAAACTTACAAGAAGAATTAAATGATCAAATGCAAATTCGCCGCGACAAATTGGCTGAATACGAAGCTGATGGTATTTATCCATTCGGCCAACGGTTTGTTGTTAAAGATCATGCAAAAGATATTAAAAATGACTTCTTGAACTACGAAGACCAACCTGTAGTCATCGCAGGTCGTTTGATGACGATGCGTTCCCATGGTAAAACAGCATTTGCCAATGTTCGCGATTTGTCTGGTGATATCCAAGTATATTTCCGTAAAGATGTATTGGGCGAAGATAATTACAAATATGTAAAAATGCTTGATATTGGCGATATTGTAGGCATTGAAGGCCATGTATTTAGAACTCACAGTGGTGAAGTTACGATTAAAGTCGACAAATTGACATTGTTATCCAAAGCATTGCGTCCATTACCTGAAAAATGGCATGGTTTAAAGGATACTGAACTTCGTTATCGTCAACGTTATGTAGATTTAATCGTAAATCCAGAAGTACGCGATACATTTATTAAACGTTCTAAAATCGTTGCGAAGATTCGCGAATATATGATGAACGATGGCTTCATGGAAGTGGAAACACCTATGATGCATCCAATTCCAGGTGGTGCTGCTGCTCGTCCATTCATTACGCATCACAATGCGCTTGATATTGATATCTATATGCGTATTGCACCTGAATTATACTTAAAACGTTTAATTGTTGGCGGTATGGAACGCGTATTCGAAATGAACCGTTGTTTCCGTAATGAAGGTATCGATAATCGTCATAACCCAGAATTCACAACCATCGAATCCTACCAAGCATATGGTGATGTAGAAGATGCAATTCGTTTAACAGAAAATCTTGTATCCTACTGTGCTCAAGAAGTACTAGGTACACAAGAAATTACATACCAAGGTACTGAAATCAATTTAACTCCACCTTGGAACCGCATCACAATGGCAGAAGGTGTAAAAAAATACACTGGCGAAGACTTTGATGCAGTAACTACTGTAGAAGAAGCGCGTGCTATTGCAGATCGTTTGAATGTAGAATACACGAATAATGATGGTATTGGTAAAATCTTGAATGCTTGCTTCGAAGATTATGTAGAAGAAAATTTGATTCAACCAACTATCGTGTATGGTCATCCAAAAGAAATTTCTCCACTTGCCAAAGCAAGTCGTGAAAATCCATTGGCTACAGAACGTTTGAAGCGTTTATCTATGGCCGTGAATTGGCAAATGGCTTCTCCGAGTTAAATGACCCAATTGACCAAAAACAACGTTTCTTGGATCAATTGAAAGAACGTGAAGCTGGTGATGATGAAGCTCACCGTATGGATGAAGACTTCGTTAATGCTCTTGAATACGGTTTACCACCAACAGCAGGTTTGGGCGTTGGTATCGACCGTCTTGTTATGTTCTTGACAGACTCTGCATCCATTCGCGATGTATTGTTGTTCCCATTAATGAAACCTGAAACATCTCAAGTTCAAGAAGAAATAACTGAATAATTTTTAAATTAAAGGCTGTAATAGAATGCGGTGAAACTGTGTTCTATTACAGCCTTTTTTTTGTGTGCCAGTAAGTAGATATGCATGAAGTGGTTGGTATATATTACTTTACATATTAATAATGGTTATCAACATATGAAAAAGTTTATACAACTATATTCTATAATTTAATATAATATTCATCTTGCGTAAAACTCATAATTGCTATGTGTGCATGTGTAATTCGTATTATTAAACGCTATAAATTAAATTGTATAAATGTTAGAATATACATAAAGATAAAGAATACACCTAACTAAATGAGATAGCTATCAATTACTAAAGGGGTATACATCTTATATTTATGTACATAAGTTCCATTAATTTTAATTACAACTCTTACTTTAGGAGGAACGTATTATGAAACACATGAAGGTTGCATTTTCTCATAAGGCACAATATTACTTTGGACCTTTAGACGGCCATGAAAGTGTAGATTTAAGTCAAACCGATTTTACTGATATAGGAGCCATCGTTATTAGTGAAAGTGATACAGCTATCTTAGATAATGAAACTGTAAAATCTTTTGGCATCCCTGTATTCTTAGTTGTTTTTGATAATTCTGTTGATATCGATCAATTCATGGGGAAAGTGGAACGTGTAATTGATGGTTCTAGTACAAACTTCGACTTATATAAACGTCAAATCGAAGCTGCTGCTGACAAATATGAAGAATCTATGTTGCCTCCATTCTTTAGAGCGTTGGCTGATTATGTAGAAGAAGGTAACTCTCAATTTGACTGTCCAGGTCACCAAGGTGGTCAATTCTATTGTAAACATCCAGCTGGCCGTGCATTCTACGATTTCTACGGCGAAAATGTGTTCCGTTCTGACCTTTGTAATGCGGACGTTGCGTTAGGCGACCTTTTAATCCATGAAGGCCCAGCCTGTGCAGCTCAACAACATGCAGCACAAGTATATAATGCAGATAAATCTTATTTCGTATTAAATGGTACATCTTCATCCAATAAGGTTGTATTGAATGCTCTATTAACACCTGGCGATATCATTTTATATGATCGTAATAACCATAAATCTATTTGCCATGGTGCTCTTGTTATGGCTGGTGCAACACCTGTATACCTTGAAACGGCTCGTAACCCATTCGGTTCTATCGGCGGTATTTTGGAACACTGCTTTGACGAAAAATATATTCGTGATTTGATTGCTGAAAAAGATCCAGAAAAAGCAAAAGCTGAACGTCCTATTCGCTTGGCTGTTATCCAATTAGGTACATATGATGGTACTATTTACAATGCTCGTCAAGTTGTTGATAAAATTGGTCACCTTTGCGATTACATCTTCTTTGACTCCGCATGGGTTGGTTACGAACAATTTATCCCTATGATGAAAGATTGCAGCCCATTGCTCTTGGAATTAGGTCCTAATGACCCAGGCGTATTGGTAACTCAATCCGTTCATAAACAACAAGCTGGTTTCTCTCAAACATCTCAAATCCATAAAAAAGATAAGCACGTTAAAGGTCAAGATCGTTATGTAAACCATAAACGTCTTAACAATGCATTTATGATGCATGCTTCTACATCTCCATTCTATCCATTATTTGCAGCACTTGACGTAAATGCTAAGATGCATGAAGGCGAAGCTGGTAAAAAACTTTGGATTGACTGTGTAGAAACAGTTATTGATGCTCGTAAATCTGTATTGAAACATTGTAAATACCTTCGTCCATTAGTACCTCCTGTTGTACATGGTAAAAAATGGGAAGATGGGGATACAAAAGCGATGGCTCAAGATGTGGAATACTTCGCATTTGAACCTAATGCTAAATGGCATTCCTTCAAAGGTTATGGTAAAGGCCAATACTTTATCGATCCTTGCAAATTCCAATTGATTACACCTGGTATCGATGTAGAAACTGGTGAATACGAAGATTTCGGTATTCCTGCCAATATTCTTGCAAACTACTTGCGTGAAAATGGTATCATTCCTGAAAAATGTGACTTGAACACAATTCTATTCTTGATGACACCAGCAGAATCCAAAACTAAGATGGATGATTTAGTTGCACAATTGATTCGTTTCGAAGAATTAATTGAAGCCGATGCACCTATGCAAGATGTTTTACCATCGATTTACTATGCTAATATCGATAAGTATAAAGGCTATCATATCCGTCAATTATGCCAAGAAATGCATGATTTCTACAAAGATAGACAAGTTAGTACATTACAAGAACGCTTGTTCTTACATGACTACTTCCCAGAATATGTATTGAATCCTCAAGATGCAAACTTTGAGTTCCAACGTGGTAAAGGCGAACTTGTACCATTAGATGAAGCTGAAGGCCGCATTGCTCTTGAAGGCGCTCTTCCTTATCCTCCTGGAGTATTGTGTGTACAACCTGGTGAACGTTGGTCCAAGACTGCTTGTGATTACTTCTTTAGCATTGCAAGAAGGCATCAACAAGTTACCTGGCTTTGCTCCTGAAATTCAAGGCGTATACATTACACCACAACCAGATGGAACTAAAAAAGCATATGGTTATGTATTGAAAAAAGAATTTGAAAAATAACACTATTGTGTGCCGTCAGAGTTTCTCTGACGGCGCCACAATCAATAAAAAGGTGGTAAAACTATGAGTACAGGCAAAAATAAAATGTCCGTATTGCAGCTGACAATTTTAACAGCTGTAAATATGATGGGCTCCGGTATTATCATGTTGCCAACAAAGTTGGCACAGGTAGGTGCTCTTTCAATCGTATCTTGGTTGATTACAGCCGTAGGCTCCATGTGTTTGGCATACGCATTTGCTAAATGTGGTATGTATGGACGCAAAGGTGGCGGCATGGGTGGTTATGCTGAATATTCCTTCGGTAAAGCGGGGAACTTTATGGCAAACTATACCTATGGTGTATCTCTTTTGATTGCTAATATTGCGATTGCTATTTCCGCTGTAGGGTATGCAGCAACCTTTGCTGATGCAACATTAACACCATTAATGACTGGTATTTATACAATTTTCACGTTATGGCTTGCAACAGTATTGAACTTTGGTGGTGCTAGTATTACAGGTCGTGTATCTAGCTTTACTGTATGGGGCGTTATTGCACCAGTACTTGTAATTAGTACTGTAGGTTGGGCATATTTCTCCGCAGATATGTATGTGGCAAACTGGAATGTCAACAACATGCCATTTGGCGAAGCTGCTACAAACTCCATCGCCATGACATTGTGGGCTTTCCTTGGCTTAGAATCCGCATGTGCTAATGCTGATGCTGTAGATAATCCAGAAAAGAATGTACCAAAAGCCGTTCTTGGTGGCACATTAGGCGCTGCTGCGATTTATATCGTTTCTACTAATATGATGTTTGGTATCGTACCAGCTAGCGAACTCGTTAATAGTAACGCACCATTCGGTCTAGCGTTCGCGTCCATGTTCAATGGTACAGTTGGTAAAATCGTTATGGGCCTTATGGTTATGTCTTGCTTCGGTTCCTTACTTGGTTGGCAGTTCACGATTGCGAACGTATTTAAAGGCGCTGCTGACGAAGGTTACTTCCCTAAATTGTTCAGTAAAATTACATCTAAAGATGCTCCAGTAGTTGGTATGGTAACAATTACTATCTTGCAATCTTTTATGAGTTTGATGACAATTAGTCCTTCCTTAAGTGAACAATTCGAAACATTGGTTAACTTGGCCGTTGTAACGAATATTATTCCTTATCTATTATCCATGGGTGCCGTTATCGTATTGATGAAAGCTGCAAAACGTGCTGGTAGTGAACTTAAAGGTACGACATTCATCGCCTTTATCGGTTCCTTATATAGCTTATATGCATTGTATGCATCTGGTTTTGAAGCTATGACATACGGTTCTATTGTAACCTTTGCAGGTTGGACATTATACGGTTTCGTATCCGATCGTTTTGATTTAGAACATAATATTGGTAAATAGTACCATTAAGCTATTGTTATAAGAACTTTGGCGATACTATCTCCTTTGAATAGCCCTCTGCTATTAGAAGTATAGAATTCTAATAGTGGGGGGCTATTTTATGTGATTTTAAAAATACTCAATATTAGGGTATAATAAAATAATATAGGTATAAAAGGGGGTAATTATGGATATATTAGCTGCAAGACGTTCCATAGAACAACGATTACTAAAGCAATCCGTTGCATTAATGTCGTTGGTGGCCGTTAGTGGTACTATTATGGGTGTAATTACTGGTTCTAGTGCCGTATTATTAGATGGTATATTTTCATTCATCGATGTAATCATTAAGATTATGATGCTTATGACGGCCAAATTGGTAGCGCGCGAAACAAGTAAACGGTTCCAGTTTGGATATTGGCAATTTGAGCCTCTTGTGCTCGTTGTGGAAGGATTTTTATCCTATTGATTGTATTATACGCATTGATTAGTGGTATAGGGGATTTACTAAATGGTGGTCGCCATGTTGATTTCGGTATAGCTATTTACTATGCTATTTTCTTTACTATAGCCGATACAGCATATTATTTTTATGTACATCGCATTAATAAAAGTTTACAATCGAATCTAATCAAGTTTGATAATGTGAGCTGGTCTGTTGACGCGTGGCTTGAGGCAGCTATCCTCATCAGCTTTATAGCTGCTATCTTGTTAGAGGATACATCATACAGTTATTGGGCGGTATATATTGACCCTATCGTTTTGATTGTACTAGCATTGCAAATGACACCATCTGTTATTAAGATTATTGTACCTTCTACAAAACAAATCTTGGGGTGGGCGCCTTCATCCTTGCATGATGAGGTACAAGAAATCATGGATCGTTTTATGGAAAAATATTCATTTAAGGATTATGTGACGAGTGTACAGGCTTATGGTAACTCGCGCATCATAGAGATTGATATTCTAGTGCCAAAGAAGTTTCCTTATCAAACAATAGCAGAACTTGATCGTATTCGAAATGAAATAGATGAAGAAATCGGAGGTAATCCTACAGAGAAATGGGTCACTATTTCCTTCACTGCGACCCGTAAATGGATGGCTAAGGATTATCTTCTCGATGAAGAAGATGATGAATAATGCTATATTTTATGGTATACTTAAATGTATTAAAATACTAAATTGTACGACATAATAGAAGAGGCTGATACTATGTTAGATTTGAAATTTGTCCGAGAAAATCTCGAATTAGTAAAACAAAATTTGGATAATCGTCATACAAAGGGTGATCTTGATACCTTTGTTGCTGCGTATGATGAACGAAAACAATTGATTCAAAAGGTTGAAGAATTAAAGGCATTACGTAATTCTGTAACAGAAGAAATCAGCCAATTAAAACGCAATAAAGAAAATGCAGATGATAAAATTGCAGAAATGAAACGCGTTGGCGATGAAATTTCTGAATTAGATGGTCGCATTCGCGAAGTAGAAGAATCTTTGCGCAATGCTGCGTTGATGTTGCCAAATATGTGTGATGCATCTGTTCCTGTTGGTGCTGATGAAGATGAAAATGTAGAACAACGCAAATGGGGCGAACCACGTCAATTTGATTTTGAACCAAAAGCGCATTGGGATATCGGCGAAGAATTAGATATTCTTGATTTTAACCGTGCTGTAAAAATGTCCGGTGCTCGCTTTACCGTATATAAAGGCTTAGGTGCTCGTTTAGAACGTGCTCTTATTAACTTCATGGTTGATCTTCATGTTGATAAGCAAGGCTATACAGAAATGATGACACCATATATGGTAACTCGTGAAACGTTGACAGGTACAGGTCAATTGCCTAAATTTGCTGAAGATATGTACCACGTTGAGAATACAGAATACTTTTTGATTCCTACTGCTGAGGTTACATTGACAAATTATCACAGCGGTGAAATCTTGAGTGAAGATGAATTGCCTAAATATTACACTGCATTTACTGCCTGTTTCCGTGCTGAAGCAGGTTCAGCTGGCCGTGATACACGTGGCTTGATTCGTCAACATCAATTTAATAAGGTAGAAATGGTAAAACTTTCAAAACCAGAAGATTCTTGGAATGAATTAGAAAAATTGACAGATAATGCAGAAGAAGTATTACGTCTATTAGAATTGCCATTCCGTGTTATTACATTGTGTACTGGTGATATCGGCTTTGGTTCTGCTAAAACGTATGACGTAGAAGTATGGATGCCTGCACAAAATAAATATAGAGAAATTTCTTCTTGCTCCAATATGACGGACTTCCAAGCTCGTCGTGCAAATATTAAATTCCGTCGTGGTCCTAAAGGCAAACCTGAATTCGTTCATACATTGAATGGTTCTGGCCTTGCAGTAGGTCGTACCGTAGCGGCAATTTTGGAAAATAATCAACAACCAGATGGTTCCGTTGTGATTCCTAAGGTGTTGGTTCCATACATGGGTGGCGTAGAAAAAATTACGCCTGCCAAATAAGGAGGTCCCATGAAATTCTTTATAGATACAGCCGAATTTAGTGAAATTAAAGATGCTTACTCTTATGGCTTTATCGACGGGGTAACGACAAACCCATCCCTAATTGTGAAAGCTAAACGCGATTTAAAACAAGTAATTAAAGAAATCGCGGATTTTGTAGATGGCCCTGTGAGTGCAGAGGTTATTGCTAGTGATGCACCGGGTATGATTGAAGAAGCGCATGAGATTGTAAAACTGGGATCTAATGTGGTTGTTAAAATTCCAATGACTCCAGAAGGCTTAAAAGCCGTTGCAGTGCTTTCAAAAGAAGGAATTAAGACAAATGTAACATTGATTTTCTCTGCTAATCAAGCATTATTGGCGGCTCGCGCTGGTGCTACATATGTGAGCCCTTTTGTTGGACGTATTGACGATATTAGCATGGATGGATTGACCTTAATTCAAGACATTGCGGATATCTTTGCTATTCACAGTATTAATACTGAAATTATCGCTGCTAGCGTACGTACACCATTGCATATTTTACAATGTGCGAAAGCTGGTGCCCATATTGCAACAGTGCCATATAAAGTGTTGTTACAAGCTATGAAACATCCTTTGACCGATGCAGGTTTAGAAAAATTCATGGCTGATTGGAAACAAGCTAATCAATAAGTAATATAAACATCTTTTTAAGGAGGCCCTAAAATGGATCGTACTTTATCTTTAGAATTTGCTCGTGTAGTCGAAGCAGCTGCACTTCGTAGTGGTCGTTTGTTAGGTCGTGGTCAAAAAGACGAAGCCGATGGCTTAGCTGTTGATGCAATGCGTCAAGCATTTGACTCTGTCCGTATTTCCGGTACTGTTGTTATCGGTGAAGGTGAAATCGACGAAGCTCCAATGTTATATATTGGTGAACATGTTGGTGCAGGCGGTCCAGAAGTAGATATTGCAGTAGATCCAATCGAAGGAACGAATTTGATTGCCAAAGGCCAAAATGGTGCTATTGCTGTTATGGCAATTGCTGAAAAGGGTGGCTTGTTACATGCACCTGACATGTACATGGAAAAGATTTGTGTAGGTCCTCGTGGTGCTGGCGCTATTGATATTACAAAATCTTTGACAGAAAATATTCAAAACGTAGCTGCAAAGATGGGCCGTAAGGTTGATGAAATCAACTTGGTAATGCTAGATCGTGAACGTCATTATGGTTTAATGAAGGAAGCTCGTGATTTAGGAGCTCGTATTATGCTTATTTCTGATGGTGATGTTAACCCTGCAATGGAATGCTGTATCGAAGGTTCTGGCGTACATATGGTTGTCGGTACTGGTGGTGCACCAGAAGGCGTATTAGCCGCAGCAGCACTTAAATGTGCAGGTGGCGATATGCAAGCTCGTTTGAAACCAGGAAATGAAGAAGAAATTCGTCGTTGTCATGAAATGGGTGTCAAAGATGTTAACCAAGTATTGACACTTGATGATTTAGTGCGTACTGACGACGTAATCTTTGCTGCTACAGCGATTACACGTGGTAACTTATTGAATCCTATTCAATACTTCCCAGGCGGTGCTCGTACGCATACTATTGTAATGCGCTCTAAAACAGGCACTGTACGATTCCTAGATACTATTCATAGAGATGAAAAATTAACAACATTGAAAGCTCGTTAATTTCTTTGCTTTCAGTAAATAGTCTGTGTAGACCCCTAAGATTAGATTGATAATCTTAGGGGTTTTACTTGATGAGAAAGCCTAAAAAATAGTATAATAATCGTTAGTATATAACAGTGTGACGAATATGGTTATACATGAACATAACCATTTTGATATAAGAAATGTAGGAGGAATTCTTTTGGAAAAGCTCGTTATTAAAGGCGGTAATCAGCTGAATGGTCGCGTGCGCGTTAGTAGTGCGAAAAATGCGGTGTTGCCTATTATTGCAGCTACTTTATTAGCATCAACACCGAGTAAATTATTGGAAATTCCAAATTTAGAGGATGTTGGTACCATCTCCCAAGTTATTGAGTCTTTGGGCGTTAAGATTACACGAAACGAAGCTGATGATGAAATTATCTTCGATGCATCCATGTTGACGGCTACCGAAGCTCCTTATGAATTGGTACGCAAAATGAGAGCATCCTTCCTTGTGATGGGTCCATTATTGGCTCGCAAAGGGGAAGCTAAGATTTCTATGCCTGGTGGTTGTGCTATTGGTGCGCGCCCTATCGATTTACATTTAAAAGCGTTTGAAGCATTGGGTGCAAAAATTGAAATCACAGAAGATTATGTATATGCACATGCTCCAGAGGGCTTACAAGGCACTCAAATTTACTTGGATTTCCCAAGTGTAGGGGCTACTGAAAATGTAATCATGGCTGCTTCTATGGCTAAGGGTAAAACAGTTATTGAAAATGCTGCAGAAGAACCAGAAATCGTTGATTTAGCTACATTCTTGAATGCGATGGGGGCCAATATTCGCGGTGCAGGTACGAATGTGATTCGTATTGAAGGCGTAGAATCTCTGCATGGTGCTATCCATACCGTTATTCCAGATCGTATTGAAGCTGGTACATATTTAATTGCTGCGGCTATGGCTGGCGGTGATGTATTCGTAGAAAATGCATTACCTGAACATTTGAAACCAGTAGTGGCTAAATTGAAAGAAGCAGGCGTTACCGTAGAAGAAGATATTGACGGTATTCGTGTTATTAGCACTGGCAAAGGCTTAAAAGCTGTAGATATTAAAACATTACCATATCCTGGATTCCCTACAGATATGCAAGCTCAATTCATGGCGTTTACTACTATTGCGGAAGGCACAAGCACAGTAACGGAAACCGTATTTGAAAATCGTTTTATGCATGTTGCTGAATTGCGTAAGATGGGGGCTCATATAGATATTGATAATCGACAAGCTATCGTAGAAGGGATGCAATCCTTACATGGCGCTGTTGTGAATGCAACTGATTTACGTGCTGGGGCGGCTTAGTTTGTGCAGGCTTAGCTGCGGAAGGTACAACAGAAATAGGTCGTTTACATCATATCGATCGCGGTTATGATGATTTAGTGGGTAAATTGAAAAGGTTAGGTGCCGATATTGTTCGGGTTGACGAATAAGAACAAAAGGCCAAAACAGAATACAAAGAAACGAAGCCGGCGTAAACAAGTGCCGGCTTTGCGTCGCAGTCAAGATAATGATGCAAAAGCTAAAAAAGAGTCGGTTGTAGAGCGTACTTCACGAGCTGCTATGGTCAAGGTAACGGAATTACGCCGTAAAGAGCGCCGTCAAAAACGGACGAAACCGATTGCAAAGACCACTCCAGCTATGACATTGAAGCGTATTGTATCCCCTCAGAATGTAGGTGAGACCGTATTTAAATTTGGTCGTTCCCTTACATTCGATTTGGGTATCGATTTAGGTACAGCCAATGTTTTAATCTATGTCAAGGGCAAAGGACTTGTTCTAGATGAACCTGCTTGTGTAGCGAAAGATACTCGGACTGGCGATGTATTAGCAGTAGGTGAAAGCGCACGTCGCATGATAGGTCGAACACCGACGGGGATTGAAGTTATACGACCTGTGCAGGCAGGCGTTATTGCTGATTACGATATGACGGAATTTATGCTCAAGTATTTTATTCGTTCTGTTGTTCCTGCATCTCGTCTCATGAAAACACGTATCGTTGTTTGTGTTCCATCGGGGATTACTCCTGTTGAAAAACGTGCTATTCTTGAAGCATTACTACGAACTGGGGCTAAAAAGACGGTTCTTATTGAAGAGCCTTTAGCAGCGGCTATGGGCACAAATTTAAATGAAGCGGATAAGGTTGGTGCTATGGTCGTAGATATAGGCGGTGGCACTACGGATATTGCCGTCCTTTGTGATACAGGTGTCGTAGTGAGTGAATCGTTGCGTATTGGCGGAGACTCTTTTAATGAGGCTATTATTCAATATGTACGGCGCAAGAAAAAGCTTGTCATTGGTCCTCTAACGGCGGAAGAAATAAAGATATCTGCAGGCACTGTAGACCGGCGTTCTGAAGAGCGAGAGGTAGAAATTCGAGGGCGTGATGTTATTAGCGGTTTGCCTAAAGATAGTTACATTACATTCGCTAGAAATACAGCGTGCATTAGAGTCTCAAGTTATGAGTATTCTTGAGGCAATTAAGTCTATATTGGAAAAAACGCCACCTGAATTGGTGGCTGCTATAGGCGATCATGGTATCATTCTCACCGGTGGTGGGGCGTTGATTAGCGGGCTTGACCGTGTTATTTCTCGGTCTGTTGGCATAGCTGCTTATTTAGTTGAATTACCAAGATATGCGGTAATTAAAGGGGTAGCAAAAACATTAGATGAAATGTCATCGTTGAGAGATACATTAGAAGACTTACAATAGAATTAGAAAAAGCTGAGGTGGGAAACTGTCTCAGCTTTTTGTATTATTGCGAGAAATAGTGTATACTACAAGTGAATAGATTGTATAAAATTAATAATAAAGTATAATCTGATTTAAGTTGTTATATCTAGTTCCGATTTATAACAGAATACGTTAACATACAGAATTTATAAACTCTATATATTGTAAAGGAGTTCGATGATGATACGCCTTAAAACAGCCGCTATAATGGCATCTATTATGGTAACAACTACTGTTACTGCTTGTGCCGGTGATTTGACAGCCGTGCGAGTATCCGATTATGATGGCGCAAGCCGTATTGTTTTTGATATGACTGAATTACCTTATCCTGGACTAAGTCATATAACGCAAACCAAAATACGGTTACCTTGAACTTAGCTAATACAACTAATAAAATTTCCAATGCCGCAGAGCGTACAACACATAAGATCGGTGTGTTAAAGGGTATGTCCTTTCAACCTACTAATGATGGGTTACAAGTGAGACTATCTGCTAATCAATCGATTAATTACCATGCTTTCACCCTATCAAATCCCAATCGTGTGGTTGTTGATTTGTTTTCAGATTACAGTCAGAAGACAACGAAAAGTGTAGGTGCATCGATTCAGACTGCTAACATAAAAACAGCAGTTAACGAGGGATTAATTCGCGCTTATGCGATGACAGTTAACAATGATGCACCAATGGTGGTAGCAAGTGTGCCCGATGGAAAGCCATTGTCCTCGATTTCACAGCAACACATTGCTGCTGTCGGTTTATCCGTTACGGGAAAGAGTTTTGATAAACCGTATTCGGTTAGTGCATCTGGTGAGGTAGATTTAAATCGCATTCAATCCGTTGGCGTTCTTCGCTATACGCCAAGTAGAGGGTATTTTATAGAAGAGAAGAAACCATTGTTGCAGGCTAAGACACCTAAATCTACGTTGGTGATTACCACTGTAAATGGTCCACGTAGAAATAATGCTCTTACGCTATATACATCTAGTTTTGGTGAAAGTACAAATACAAATGAATTCGGTTATGAAGTGACAGTAAGTAATGGGAAGGTTCTTAAGGTGGGAAATGGCAATTCCGCATTAGGGGACAATCAATTTGTATTGTCTGCTCATGGTGAGGCCATAGCTTCATTAAAATCTTTAAAAGTGGGAACGCCTGTTGTATTGCAACCACGTCAGGAACTTGCGAAGGTAGAGACTGCTGGTGGCGCTATGGTTGAAGGGGGCACACTGGTTTTACATAATGGTAGTTATGTGGGCCCTAAAGATTCTACGAATCGTAGTCGAAGTTTTCATCGGCACAACAAAGGATGAAAAGCTCGTTGTAGCCACTGTAGATAAACATAATGCTTCATCTGTAGGTGTTACACTAGAAGAAGGGGCTAATCTATTGACCTCTTTAGGGGCTATCAATGGATTTGAATTATCCAATCAAGGTAGTGTTGATGTAGAGGTTGATGGCCATTATACTCATAAAGGTAATGAAACGCCTAGTGCTTATGAAAAAATACTTATAATCAAGTAATGAGTTGCATACAATTTTGTTTGAAAAAAAGCTAGAGATTTAGTATAATATCTTTATGTATTCTATTGTAAAGGAGGGATCGTTATGAAAAAGACATTTTTAGCCTTAGCTGCTTTAACAGCATTAGGTATTACTTCTGTAATGGCGGCCCCTGTATCATACCAAAGTGTATTAACAGGTAAAGTTGCTTCTACTGTTGCTGTTGGCACTTCTGTTACAGAAGGTCAAACATTGGTGACTGTAGAAACATTGGCAGGCCCTATGGCGGCAGCTAAATCCACGGTGAATGGCACTGTGACTGCAGTTGATGTTACAGTAGGTTCAGATATTTCTCGTGATCAAGTCGTTGTCACTGTAGAAAGCAAATAAAGGAGATAGGAATGAAGTTTTCTCATTCTTGGCGTCGGTATAGAAAAACGATACTGGCGCTTTTCTTCTGTAGTGCTCTATCATCGGCACAGGCAGTTGATTTTATGCCTGTTCAAGATGTACAGACTGGTATGGAAGGTATAGCAAAAACAGTAATAGTAGGGGATACGATATCGAATTTTAATGTTAAGGTATTGGGCGTTATGAAGGATAAAGGCCCATCTGGACATTTAATTCTTGCAAAGTTTTCTGGCCCTGTTATGGAACAGACCGGTGGCATTGCGCATGGTATGAGTGGTAGTCCTGTATATATTAATGGGAAACTTGTAGGTGCCGTAGCATATGGTTGGGGCTTTGCTGATGGCACGATTGGCATGATAACGCCTATCGAAGATATGGTGAAATTATGGAATATACCGTATGAAAAGAATTTGACAAATACTTGGTCAGACAAACAATTAATTCCAATGAAAACTCCTTTGATGGCCTATGGATTTGATAGTACATCTATGGAGTATTTTAAATCAAAATTACCACAATATAATTACGAAACCTATGATACAGCTAGTTCTAGTAGTGATGATATTGCAAAGCCGTTAGAGGCTGGTGGTTCTGTAGCAGCGTTATTGGTTGATGGCGATTTAAAACTCGGTGCTATTGGTACCGTTACCTATGTTGATGGCAAACAAATGGTGGCCTTTGGGCATCCGTTCTTGAAACATGGTTCCGCTAATTATTTTATGCATAATGCCAATATTTTTACGGTTGTTAAAAGTTATGAATCCGCCTTTAAACTAGGTTCTATGGGACGTGAAATCGGTACCGTTACTGAGGACCGTGGCGCAGGTATTGCCGGTGTTTCTGGTACTATTTCTAGTGGGATTCCAGTTCGCTTTCATTTAAAAGATATCGATATGGGCCGTGATAAGCAGTCTAATGTAAAGGTTATTGAAGATAAGGATATGACACCTACATTGGCGGCTACAGCACTGTATAATATGCTAAATAAGACACTAGACCGCAGTGGTGCTGGTACTGCTAAAATTACCTATACCATTACACCCCGTAATGGTGAACAAAAATCATTAACGCGAACCAATATGTTCTACAGTTCTGAATCTATTAGTGAAAAAACGGTTGATGAATTTTACAATGTTATCGATGTATTGATGAACAATCGCTTTATTAACTATGAAATTGCGGATATCAATGTGGAAACAGAGGTAACACAAGATAAGAAAACGGCAAAACTTGTAGATGCAGCTGCATCATCGACCGTTGTATCTCCTGGTGATACAATCGTAGTTGACGTTACATTGGAACCATATCGTGGGGAAAAAGTCAATAAAGAGGTATTCTTCACAGTACCTAAAGACCAACCTTTAGGTAAATATACCTTAGAGGTTCGTGGTGGTGGCGAAATCCCATTGCCTTATGTATTGGAAAAACAAAAATATAATTTGACTGATGAAGTTCTACGCCGTTTAAAAGTTTACAAAGACTTTAACGATTTGTTTGATGAATTACAAAAGACTGATACGAATAATCAAATTGTTGTAGAAATCTTAGAAGATGGCGTTAGTCTTGTAAATGAAGAGGCTTCTACAAGCTCTGTGAAAAAGGCAAAACTTCAAGGTGTAGAAGATAAACCTAGCCCTGGAGATCTTAAAAAGAAAAAAGGTAGTGAAGACCTTAGCGATGGCAAAGATGATGAAAAGAAAAATGAAAAAACTGCTATCGACACAGAGTATATTGTTCAAGGGGGACGGTCAATTTACAATCCAAGTTATGAGTGTTAAAGACCGTGACAAAGCATTAGCTAAACGTGCTAAAGAAGCTAAAGAACAGGTTAAGATGGAACATAAATTGGAATTAGAAGATCAAGGTAATAAAAAAGATTCCAAAGCATCTCAAAATAAAAAAGACAAGTCTGTTAATAAACCATCTAAGGAAAAACCATCCAAGGATAAACCAGCAGGTGATGCACCTTCGAATGAGAAACCATCTAATGATAAACCTTCAAATGATCAAGTAGAGTAAAATTTGAAATATAAGCAAATAGTAAGGGGGACTGTTGTGAATTGGCTTGAGGCGATAGGGTCGCAATGTAATGGCCGGCTTATCGAATGTGGGTACTGCCATGCTACTTCTATGGCAGACCATAAAACAATTAAAAATGCTCAATGCATGGCATGTGCTACAACAGATGGCTCATCTTGGCGTAGACTCACTACCGATTATTAGTCTGACACTATTATTTGCAGGTGGTGTAATGACATTACAAATAACAGATGTGTTAATTACCTATGGTGCACAAGGTACGGTAGGCGGACTCATGGCCGTTGCGATGGGACGTGAATTAGGACCTATTCTTGTAGGCGTTGTATTAGCAGGCCGTGTAGGGGCTGCCATTACGGCTGAAATTGGTACGATGAAGGTTACAGAGCAAATCGATGCATTACGCGTTATGGCTGTAAATCCAATCGGTTATCTCGTTGTACCTCGCGTTGTAGCCTGCATGATTATGGTACCAATCCTCGCATTTTATGGCGTTGTCATTGGTATTGCAGGTGGTTATTTTGTAGCTACTACTATTAAGGGGTTAGCACCAGCCACCTATTTAGATTCGATACAAATGTTTTCAACCATTTCTGATTTTACATTAGGGTTAATTAAATCTAGTGTTTTTGGTGCTGTCATCGCTCTTGTAGGGTGCTATAAGGGAATGCATACCAAGATGGGGGCTGAAGCTGTTGGTTTCTCCACTACTAGTTCTGTAGTAACAAGTATTATCTTAGTATTTGTATTAAATTATTTTTTATCGACTCTACTCTTTTAATCGATTATCTCGAACGAGGGCTTTATGATTGAATTACGTGATGTGGTTGTAGCCTATGACACGCGTGTAATATTAGATTCTGTTAATCTGACCATTGAAAGATGGGGAGACGCTTGTTATTTTGGGTGGTAGTGGTAGTGGTAAAAGTACGCTATTACGCTTGATTATAGGTTTACAACGCCCCACATCAGGCCAAATTATTGTTGATGGTGTAGATATTACTACATTATCTGAAGAAGAATTTAATAAGGTACGTCAAAAGATGGGCATGGTATTTCAATACTCCGCATTATTTGACTCTATGTCAGTGGGGGAGAATGTCGCCTTTGGACTAAGGGAACATACCAATCTGAGTGATGATAAAATTCAACATATAGTTGATGAGCGACTCGGTTGGGTTGGGTTGAGCGGATATGAGTCTTACATGCCTAATGAGTTATCTGGGGGGATGAAGAAAAGGGTTAGTCTTGCTCGGGCTATCGCTCTTGATCCGACGCTCATCTTGTACGATGAACCTTCGTCTGGTCTAGACCCCTATTACATCGGGAACGATTAGCATGCTCATCCGAGGGTATGCAAGAACGGTTGAGCTGTACATCTATCGTAGTAACTCATGATATGCAATCTGCTTTTTATGTGGCTGACAGAATTGCATTGCTTGATAAGGGAAAATTTATAGAAGTATCTAAAACAGAGGATTTTAAAAACTCACCTAATCCTAAAGTACAACAATTTATTCATGGTGAGGCGGAGGCTATCGATATCGGAACAAGGAGAGACAGATAATGAAGTGGACGACGGAAGCTAAAGTAGGGGCTTTCACAATTGTAGGTGTTGTGTTGTTCGTGCTGGGCATCATATTTGTGGGGCGTATAGACGTATTTGCAAAACCTCAGATGACGATTACCGGTGATTTGCTCAAGTTAATGGGTTGAAAAATGGTAATCAGGTTAAATTTTCTGGTGTTGCAATTGGTACGGTTTCTGATATTGAAATTACACCATCTGGTGTTTTGGTGAAGATGAAAGTCGATGATAAAACTCAAATACCAAGCGATTCAACATTTTCCTTAGGATCTGATGGATTCTTAGGGGATAAATTTATTCAAATTTCACCTGGTAAATCAACCGTATATTTACATGATGGTGATTCCGTTAAAGGTGAAGGTGTCGATGCGATGGATAAAGCCATGCAAAGTGCTCAAAAATTAATGGCTGGTACAGAACAAATGTTGCAATCCATTAATAATATTATTGGCGACCCTAAAACACAAGACGCATTAAAACATTCGTTGCAATCTACGGCTGTCATGGCTGACAATGCGGTAACGGTTACACAAAATATGGCAGATGTGACGGCTCAGCTAAATCAAGCGGCTCAACAATTTAATGCCGATGGTAATGCTGGTAATGACATGCGTGCTATCTTGACGAATATTAAACAAACTACGGATCGTGTTGATCACATGGCGCGTTCCATGGAAGGAACCGTAACGGATCCAAAAGCACAAGAAAATATTAAAGCAACATTGCATAATACGGAGCAAATTTCTGCTCGTGTCAATAAATTGTTAGGTGGCAAACCATATGCATCTGAAACCGTTAATGGTTCCTCGGAGGCTAATGGTTCTGAAAAAAAGTCATCTATTAAAGTAGAACCTTCTGTGGATTTACTTTATAATACAAATCAAGAAGAGGTCCGTATCAATGGTCGTGCTCGCGTTTACACAGATAAAGGCATGGGTGAATTTGGACTTTCTAATATTGGTGATGATACCGACTTTGATTTGAATGGCGGTAAATTTATCGCAAATAAATGGTTAGTACGCGGTGGTATTTTTGAAAGCAAGCTCGGATTTGGCATTGACTATAATCCACGTGGGTCTTTTGGTGTTTCTGCAGCTATGTATGATTTGAATCATCCTAAATATCGACTACGTTCTGATATACGCTTACATAATAATACGTACGGTGTTGTGCAAATGACACGCCCATTTGGCTCTTCAAATGGAGGCACCTACTTTGGTATTAAACAAGTCTTTTAAAACACATATCGTGTGGAGGTATACGTATGAATAAGAAGGCCTTTTCATTAGCCATAATAGTATCGATGGCTACAACAGGTGCATTCGCAAGTGACGTTGTTTCTACATCTGTCAATAATGGTGACAAACTCACAAAACTTCAAAAAGAAGCTATTCAATTAACTCAACAACAATTAGCTCAAAAAGCTTCTCAAGATGCACAACAATATGAAGTCGCATTGAAACCTAAATGAAGATAGCACAGTTTCTCTTGCACTGGCTAATAACCGCACGGCAAAACAATCCTTGTGGGATTATCAAGCTGCAAAAGCCACAGTAAGTGCTACAGCAGCAGGAAAAAATCCTAATGTATCCTATGCATGGCAAGGCGCTCGTAATCACGGTGCCAATACTATGACGGGGAGAACTGTTACTAGTAAGACTGGTCAACATAGCTTCACTATTAAGGCCCCTGTATTTAGCCTGAGTTAGATGCTAATATTGATAAGTCTCGCTTTGCTCGTGAAGGTAGTGGTGCTGCTTATGAAGAAGCTTTACAACAAGCTAAATATGATGCTATCAATGGATACTACACATTGATTATGTATCGTAACAAGGTAGACGTAGCAAACCAAGCTGTTAAGGATTACCAAGGTCATGTGGATAATGTAAAGGCTCAATATAATGTAGGTCTTGTAGCTAATTCTGATGTATTGGCTGCGGATACTAATTTGGCTGACTCTCAAACAAACCTTGTAAAAGCGCAAAATGCAGCGAATTTAGCGGAAGCAAACTTGAATTTGGTGATTGCATATCCAACACAAACGTCTATTACAACAGCAGAACATGATTTGCAATACAAACCATATGCTGTTACATTAGAACAAGCAAAAGCGTATGCTATGCTTCATCGTTCTGCTCTTGTACAATCTGCGATGGCTGTAAAACAAGCTGAAGAGGGTTTAAAAGCTGAGAAAGCTGGTTATTTACCAACAGTAGGTGTCGAAGCTGGCCGTGGCTATGCTGATCCAGATGGCTACTTTGGTACAAGCAGTAAATCTTGGCATATTGGCGCATCCGCTACATGGAGTTTGTGGGATGGGGGCCAAACACAAAATAAAATTAAGGTTGCTCAAGATACATTAGAAAAGGCTAAGGAAGCTAATTTAGCAGCTGTTGATAAGGTAAATCTTGCTGTGCAACAAGCATACCTTAACTTGCGTTCTGCAGAACAAACAATTCAAAGTACGCAAACGGCAGTACATCAAGGTCAAGAAAACTTCCGTATTGCAACACTTCGTTACCGCGCTGGCGTAGGTACAAACCTTGATGTACTCGATGCAGAAACTAAATTGACTGAATCTCGCAATAATTATGTAGATGCTTTATATAATTACAATGTAAGTATTTCTGCTCTTGAACAAGCAACAGGTATCCCTTTGGATACTCCTGTAGGTCAAGGGGCAAGTATTATTGCTAATAGTGGTGCTGTAGAACAATTAGCAGCATTAGCGACAGCTACACCTGCAAAAAAATAATCATAGAGATAATATACACTCTATTTACAATGACGATTGCTTCGGCGGTCGTCATTTTTTTATCGTTGAATGAACTGTATTACATTTTGATTTCATAAAATTTATACATCATATACTATTGAAATATCATAGAGTATGGTAATATTGATGTATAAATAAGCGTAATTTTTTTAGGTGTGGGGTTTCCTATGACAAGGAAAAAATGGTGCCTAATTGGTGCAGCAGTTTTAGGATTGGGTGTAGCTGGAATAGCTACTTCCATCAATCCAATTGCAGAGCGATATGTGGCGCCCATGGTACAGGAACAACTACATAATACAGTTAGAGGTACAATTCAGTATGATTCTATGCACATCGCTTGGAATGGGGATGTAGTACTGCAAAATGTATCATTAAGGGATGAAAATGACCATTTGGTAGCGGCCGTTCCGACTATGAATGTATCAATGAAATGGACATATGCTCCATCTATTTTGATGGGGAATTCAAGTGGTGCAGCCATCGTTTCTACCATTACTTTGGAACAACCGGACGTCCATGTGTGGCAACTAGCTGATGGATCTTGGAATGTAAATTCTTTATTGGGAGTCATCTTCAAAAAATGATAAGAAATCATTTGATGGCAATATCGTCATTAATGATGCTACAGGTGCTGTTCGATTTAAAGATGGTAATGTACATAGGCTATCCAATCTAGATGGAAATATAGCCTTAAATGTTGATGGTATGACAAAAGGGGCATTAAATGGACTTTTAGATGACCATTCGATCGCTGTTAATGGCTCTATCGACATGAATAAAATGGATGATTTTGATTTGTTTGTTCGAGCCGAGTCTGTTGATATATCAGGCATTATGAATATGGTTCCATCCAATAAAAATCTCTCTATAACATCTGGTATATTACATGATGTAAAAGCGCAGATTACGGGGCGTGATGGCAAGTATTCTATGTCTGGTAATTTAGCCTTTGATGGCTTAGGTGGTACCTATAAAAATGGGTCTACTACATACCAAATTGGACAGGGCAATGGTAAGATTTTCTTCCAAAATAATACTGTTTTAATCAGTCATAGTGGCTGGTATGTAAACGATCAAGCCGTTAAGGTGAATGGTTTGGTAACATTAGGGGATGAGGTTGGTTTAAACTTAAATGCGGTTGCTGATTCCGTAGCTTTAGAGGCTTTCACCAAAAATCAAATTACTGGTAACGTAGGTGCCCGTGTTCATATCGGCGGTACTAGTGTTAATCCCTATGTATCTGGTTCTATAAAGAGTAATGCAATCTCTTATGATAGCTATCATATCGATAGTGGAGAGGCTAATTTTAGTTATTTCGATGGTACAGTGGATATTCACGATGCTTTCGTTATACATTGGTAATGGTAGCGTAAAAGCCAAAGGACAATACAGCATTGATAGTGGTGAATTTTCCGTTGATGGTACGATTCATAATGCAGAAATAGCTCCATTTACACAAAATTTATCTACACAGGCGTCCGGTATTGTGAATGGAGAATTTTCTGTAAAAGGAAAAAATAGTGATATTACCTCCATAGAAGGTAATATAGTGGGAACGAGTCTATCCGTACGTGGTATATCTATTGATTCTGCTCGCGTTAGCTTTAATAATGTAGGCGCCTTGACAAATATAGCCGTTACGGGGGCGATAGGGAAATGGCCAACTTAGTGGATATGGAACGATTGATAATAATCTATTGAATCTATCCTTGTCGGCGGATTCATTAGATGCATCTAATTTTTCAAGTCTTGTTGGTAATAGTATATCTGGCAATATTACAGGCCATGCGTCTATTACAGGAAATTTAGATAATCCATCTGTGACAGGTAGTGTTACAAGTCCTGAGATTGTCTATAGTGGGGCCCACTTTAATTCCATTAATGCAGGCTTTACTATTAAAAATCATATATTAGAATTAACAGATACATCTATAGGTGATGGAGATGGTGCCATTACTGTAGGGGGTACATTTGATTTAAATTCTAATGCACTTAATATGCGGGCGCGTGCTAAAGCTGTCCGGATAGAGAACTTGATTCGGCCGTTTTCTGATGTTCCGCTTACTGGGTGGTTTGAATCTGAAAATGAAATTCGTGGTACTTTAGATAATCCATATGTTCAGGGCCATGTTCATTTATATGACGGTTCTTATAATGGTAAATTGATTAGTGATGCAAAGGCAGATTATACATTAGAAAATAAGACTCTTACATTACCTAAGTTTACTATTCAAGGATATGGTGCTGTCATTCAAGGGTCTGGTACTATGTCAGAAGATGCCCTAAATATCGATTTAGAAGGTAAGGATATAGATATTGGTAGGTTATTAGTCAATACTGATTATGATGTAAAAGGCTATGTACAAGCTAAGGGGCATATTGGAGGCTCTTTATACAATCCTAATTTTAATGGATCTGTTACATCTAACTTCTTAACTATTAATGGCGAAGGTATCACCAACATTTCTGGTACATTATATGCAGATAAAACCGTTGTTAATTTAGAAAAATTTGAATTTGATGAAGAACAAGGTGGCCATTATATGACCCGTGCAGGTATGTCTACTGTGGGCGATAAGCGATTATTTGGTACATTAGAGGTGAAAGATGGTCGTGTAAGCAATCTATTATCCCTTACTGGGAAAACCGGTGGATAAATTAGATGGTTCTTTGAGTGGTACAGTTGATTTAGGAGGCACCTATGGCAATCCAAGCCTTAATGTGGTGGGTTCAATTAAGGATGTAACTATTGATACTAAGGTAGTAGGCGATGCAAAGATAGATGCCAGTCTAGAAAATCGTAAGTTTAAAATTCGTACATTAAAATTACCTGTTGATGATGGGCTTATTGCTGCTGGTGGTACTGTTGATTTAGATGGTGATGCAGATCTACAAATCGCCGTTCGTGATGTGGATGTAGAACCATTTTTACCACTTATCGGCGACAATATTAATGCAACTGGTTCTGTTACAGGTGTTATTAATATGACAGGCGCTACAAAAAATCCTAAGGTTGAATTGTCTGCAAGCCTTGCTAATGGTTCTTACAATGGTATCGATATTGATCAAGGGTTCGTATTGGCCACTATGGAAAATCATGTTATCAATGTTCAACGCATTCAAGGGGTTAAAGGGGACTATAAGCTTAGTGCATATGGTAAGATTCCGCTAGCTGCGTTGTATACGACTGGATATCTAGATGCGAATGACTCTAAAGCGATGGATATGACTATTGACTTTAATGAGGCTGATATGGCTGTTATTCCGCTCATTACACCTTCTGTGAAAGATGCTACTGGTGCATTAAAGGGGGTTGTCCATGTAACGGGAACGATAGACCAACCAGAAGCATATGGAACTGTATCTGTTCGCAATGGTACCATGAAGATAAAGACAATAGGTAATGAGTTTAAAGATATTGATGGGGATTTAATTTTCTCAGGTCAACAAGTCGATTTCCAATCTCGCGTGTCTGCTGGTAAAGGGACTGCTGGTTTAGCGGCAAAGATTAACTGGTCGGGACATACGATGACTAATTACCGTGCAGCTATTCAATTGGATGGGTTAGATTTAGCAAACGAGTATATTTCTGGTCCATTAAAAGGGGAACTCTATATAGCTGAAAAAGAGGGAATTCCTACATTGATGGGGGAATTAAATCTAGAGAATATGAAGTTCAAAATTCCACTTTCCCTAGAAACTAGTGAAAGTACGCGTAATTTGGGTATTGATGTTAATGTACATGCTGGTAAAAATGTACGACTTTATGATAGATCCTTATATGACATGCAAATTAGAGGAGACGTTCATTTTGGCGGTTCTGTTTTCGAGCCTTCAGCTAGTGGTCAGTTTAATGTAGTAAGTGGTACTTTTAAATATCTAAGTCACACCTTCGATATTAATAAAGGAACTGCAACATTTGCGACCGGATCGTATCTACCTATGCTTCAGCTTGATGCGGAAACAAATGTAGGTACGTATAACATCCAGCTCGGTGTGAAAGGTACTGTGGACCATATGGATTTAACGCTTAAATCAGAACCTTCATTGTCGCGCCAACAAATTATTTCCATGTTGACCTTTGGTCGCGGTGAGCCGTCGAATAGTAGTACAATTACCAATGAAGATGCAAATGCATTAGCAGTAGCTAGTGCACAAATGTTTGCTTTCGGGTATGTACAAGATGCGGTGCAAAATGCATTGGGCCTAGATCGTGTTAATATTACGACAGGCTCCATAGATCCGAATGAACCTACTAGTAGAGATACATCAGGGAATTATAATATCGAAATCGGTAAATATGTCTTGCCGAGAACGATGATTACCTATACGCAAGGTATCAATAATAAACAAAATAAATACGGTATTGAATATTCGTTACGGCGAAGTGTTAAGTTTAATGCTTGGCATACATCAAAAGGTAGTACCTATATTGGTGGTCGTTGGACACGAGAATTCTAACAATGATGACTATAATGAAGAAACTGAATAAGGGCCTTCATTATAGTCATTTTAATTTCATAAAATTGAATTATAGTAGTACTAATTCCCAGTATTATATGATATAATAATAAAGATTTAATACTCTTTAAAGAGGGATAATTTTAGGAGGATTTTATGTTAACAAGCAAAGCCTATAAACGTATGCTCGCAGCATCTGTGTTGACTGCCGTTATGGGTACAGGCAGTGTTTTTGCTGCAGAAGTACAAACAGGCTATACACCAGATATGAATGCAACTGCTACAGCAGACACTGCGACTACTGATGATACAACAACTAAAGCAGCTGTATACAATGCAGGTACAGAAAAGGGCGCTAATACACAAGATAATACTGATGCGGCTATTTTAGCTGCTCGTGGTGACACAACATTATCCACTGATGGTACTGTCGTTCAAGGTTCTGATGGTACAGTTACCGTTAATAACGGAGCTTTAAAAACAGACGATAAACAAGTTAAAATGGTTTCCAAAACTACTGCAGGTACAGACTTGGATAAGGTTGCAGAAAATGGTCAAGCTCAAGCTGTAACATCTGTTGAAGCACAATATGTTACCGGTGTGAGTGCTGATTCTGTTAACCCATATGTAGGTAAAACAATTACAGGCTTATCTATCTCTGGTATTCCTGCAGATCAAGCGGCACAATTGATGACATTGTTATCTGAAAAGGTAGGCGATGCTGTTTCCGTTGATGGTGTATTTAAAGATGTACAAAATTTGGGTAACAGTGGCTATTTCTCAGAAGTGAACCCTGTCTTTACATCTGTTCCGGAAGGCGTGAAAATTGACTTTTGCTGTTGTGACTAACCCTGTAGTACATGGTGTTGTATTTGAAGGTAACTCTGTATACACATCCGATGTATTAACTAAATATATGGCAATTCCTGAAGGCCAAATCATGAACTCCGTATATGTAGGCCAAAAGGTACAAGGTATCAATGCTGCGTATGCTCGTGATGGTTATATGTTAGCTCATGTAGACGGTATTTGCTGTAGATGACAATGGTATGATTCATATCCATATCGTGGAAGGCATTGTAGAAGATATTGTACCAGCTGGTAATAAGAAAACTCGAAACAAAGTTATCACTCGTGAGTTCGTACAAAAAACTGGTAAACCATTCAACAAGTTCTTAGTTCGTCGTTCCGTAGAACGCGTGTACAACTTGGGCTTCTTTGATGATGTAAATGTACGTATGTTACCAGGTGAAAAAAATCCTAACAATGTAATTATCGAAATTGACGTATTGGAACATAAAACAGGTACAATCACATTAGGTGCAGGTTATTCTAAATCCGATGGCTTGATGGGTATCGTTGAATTTGGTGAAGATAACCTTCGCGGTACAGGTGATAAATTTAAAGTTCACTGGGAAATCGGTGGTAAGAAGAAATATAAAAACTACCAAATTTCTTACTTGAAACCTTGGATTGACCACAGAGGTACTTCTCTTGGATTCTCCTTCTTCAACCGTGAAGATGAATACACTGACTATGATAGCGATGGTAGCGAAGTAGCAGAATACAACAAAAATCCAAAGGCTTTAATATCTCCTTTGGTCGTCAAACAGGCGAATATACACGCGACTACTTAACACTTGAATCCCGCTCTGATAAATACAAATGGGATAATGACGATAGCTCTGGATTCCGTTATGATGCGGGTACTGGTGCAGGTCCTAATAATAGATGGAATAACGGCTCATATGATTTTGCCGGCATGGATTATGTAGGTAAAAACTTTGGTCGCATCAATTCCATTTCATGGCAAAAGGTATATGACTCCCGCGATAACATTTATGAACCAACTCGTGGTCGTCGTATTTCCTACACTGCACAATGGGCTGGTCATGGCTTAGGCGGTGATTTTGATTTCTATAAATTCACAGCTGAAATGCGTGCATACAAAAAAGTGGGTTCCAAAAATGTATTGGCATTCCGTGCACGTGGTGGTTTCATCCAAGGTGATGCACCATATAGCCAATTGTTCACATTAGGTGGCGCAGATACATTACGTGGTTACGAAGATGATCAATTCCGCGGTAAAAATATGTATAATGCGACATTGGAATTCCGTTTCCCTATCGTGAAAAAGGTAAGTGGCGTATTATTTACAGATATCGGTGATGCTTGGGATGCTCCTAATGTTCCTTGGTATAAAAATACTAAGAGCTTTAACTATGGCGTTGGTGCCGGTGTTCGAATCACTACACCAATCGGTCCTGTTAAACTCGACTATGGTATTGGCAAGGATAAGAAGAAATTCCACTTCAGCTTCGGTACACAATTCTAATATTGAGACATATTATGGTGAAAGCACCTTCTATAGAGGGGGCTTTCACCAATATCTCTATTATGGCACTCATAGTGCGTAGATTAACAGAAATGAGGAATGTTCATTATGATGAGAATGATGAATAACAAGAAGAATGTGAAAATATTCTCCATTGTTATTGCCGCAATTTTTATTATCGGTATTGGTGCGTTAGCCTATACTCAAATGGCTACACCTGGTACTAGTGCTGCTAGTAATGTAGGTGTAATCGATATGAGCCGTTTGGATAATCCTGAAAACCCTGTATATGTAAAAGCTGCTAAGGAATTTACTGATTATCGTAGTCAAGTAGCAGCAGATATGCAAACGAAAGGTAGATGCTGCTCAAGATGATGCTACTAAAGCTAAAATTAAGCAAGAAGCACAAGCTAATGTAGAAAAGAAAATGGAAGAAATGAATAAACAGATGGCTGACCAAACAATGGAAGCAGCTAAAGCTGTTGGTAATGCTAAGGGTTTATCTGTAGTTCTTCCTAAAGATGCAGTTCTTTATGGTGGTGTAGATATTACTGATCAAGTACTAAAAAAACTAGCATCTGATGCAAAATAATAATGATACAAAGGTAATCAGATAAGGGTGAGCAGTATGAAGCTAAATAAACGGTATATAGGATTATTTCTGTTTTTAGCAGCTGCACTGATTGCGATGTATGGAGCCTATGGATTTATTACTAATCGGCAATCTTCAGAAGGGCCATCTATTGGGGTAGTACAAATTGATGATGTACTAGAGTTTAATCCGTCTTATGAAGATTATAAGAATGCAAAAGCAGAGTTGGAACAGCTTAAAGCTCAATATGCCATAGAACAGGAGGCGTTGAATACCAAGTCTGATATGCAGAATGAACAACTTAAATCCTTGTCTCTAGACCCGACATTGTCGGATGCGTTAAATATTGAATTACAAACGCGAATCGCTACAAAACAAAATCAACTTAATGCACAGCTAGATGCTAAACGGGCTGAACTGGTACAAAAATATATGAAAGAGCTCAAGGTTGTTAACAAGGGATATGACTTGGAGATTGTAAATCTACAATTACAACTATATGCTTTTGATAGCCGTGTTTATATCGATGATGCGCAGAAAGAAGCTGCTCAGGCACAAAAAGCTGAATTGGAAAGCCGACTTCAAAGCTTGCTGGCTAAACGTAAACCATCCAATTTTGATATGGATGCTATACGGGCTAAAGTAGATGCAGAATTAAAACCTATCCGTGATGCAGGGGAACAAGAACTTAAACAATATGCCGAATCTGTACAAGCTGAACTAGCAAAGAAACGCGATACAATGATGCAAAATCAAGCTAAAGCAATTGTATCGACGAATAATTTGCCAGTTCCTCAAGAGTGGAACGATAGTTGGGCAAAGAAATTATCGGATAAAGAGGCAGAGGTAAATGCACTTCATGAAGCCATTTTAGAAGACGTGCGGATGCGCGTTGCTATTATTGCTCAAGAACGTCATTTAGACCTTGTTTTGATTGATCATGGTGGAAATATCAAAGGGCTAGATATAACAGATGCTGTGAAAGCGTCATATCGAGTTCAGTAAGGAGTATACGATGAATAAGAAAATGAAATCTTTAATTTTAGGTGCAACAATGATTATGGCATTGCCAATTATTGGTGGCTGTGGTAGCAATACTATTGGTTATGTAGATTCCCAAAAAGTTGTGACACAAACTGCGAAATCTATTGAGATTAACAAAGAAATTAATGCAAAAGGTAAAGAACTTCAAGCCAAAATCGATGCTGCTGATGAAGCATCTAAAGCGCAAGTTACGACTGATGCAAAACAAGATTTTAATGCTTTCACAACTGCAAAAAATCAAGAGTTGAAACAATATATCGATCAACAAGTTAATGAATTAGCTAAAGAGAAAAAGCTAGATGTAGTATTGCTTAAAGGTGCTGTTGTAGGCGGCGGTGTTGATGTAACTGATGACCTAATCAATAAAATGGGTAAAGCCTCTGATGAAGATATTAAAGCTGCAGAAAATGAAGCAAATCAACAAGAGGCTCAACAAGCCCAACAAGCTCAACAAGGTGACGCTCAACAAGCGCAACCTGCTGAATCAGGCAATGCACAATAGTTTAGTTAACACTTGGGGGGACTTAATAGTGGAAAAGACCGTACTGGAGCTTGCTCAACTTATTGGTGGTAAGGTAGTTGGCGATGAAACGCTAGTAATCACAGAAACACGCGGGTTTGAACAAGCGGCACCTCAATCAATTACATTTGCTATTGGTGAATATGTGGAACACATTGGTTTATGTAAGGCTGGTGCTGTAATTTTAGAGCAAGAAGTGCCTAATGCACCGATGACACAAATCATTGTAGACAATGCAAAGGCTGCCTTCGCGCAAGTATTACAATTATTCCATCCACCTGTTGTGATACCACGTGAAATCCATCCTACTGCAATCATTGGTGAGAATGTTAAACTAGGCGATAATGTTGCTATTGGTGCATATTGTGTAATCAATGATAATGCAGTGATTGGTGATAATGTTACAATTCGCCCATATGTTTATATTGGTCATAATACTCGTGTTGGTAATGATTGTGATATATATGCTGGTGCCATTGTTCACGAAACTGTATCTTAGGAAATCGTGTTGTATTACGCGCCAAAGCAGTAATCGGTGGTGAAGGTTTTGGTTTTGCTACTGAAAATGGCGTACATACGCATATTCCACAAGTAGGTAATGTCATTTTAGAGGATGATGTAGAAATTGGATCCTGTACAACCATCGATAATGCAACTATGGGATCTACATTAGTTCGAAAAGGGACAAAAATTGACAACCTAGTTCACTTGGGACATAATGTTGAAATTGGTGAAAACTGCTTCCTCATTGCACAAGTGGGAATTGCAGGTAGTACGAAATGTGGAAATAATGTAATTTTTGCAGGACAAACCGGTTGTACAGGGCATATTACAATAGGTGACAATGCAAAATTTGCTGGTAAAACTGGTATTACTGGTAATGTGCCAGCAGATGCTGTTATGGCTGGTTACCCAATGCGTCCTCATAAGGAATGGTTAAAACTGTCCGCTTATGAACATCGCTTACCAGAAATGGTAAAAACTGTAAAACAATTGCAGAAGGAAATCGATGCTTTAAAAGCGCAGCTTAAGGAGAGCTAATACGTTTATGTATAGGTTTATGAAGTTGTTTAGTGCCTTTATTTGCATGTTGCCTCATAGTTGGCAGTATGCAATAGGTACATTGCTTGGTGAAATTGCTTGGCTTGCTGTGCCTCCTAAACGGAAGCGGTTGGCAATCGGGCAGATTTTGTTTTGTAAAATCACTGATGATCCTGTTGAAGCAAAACGAATTGCTAAGGCGAGTACGACTCGATTTGGTCGTATGATTATCGATGTATTGAGATACCCTGAAATTAAAGACGGCGCCTATAAAGATATGGTCAACTTTACCAATAAGGATATTTTGGATGAAGCCTTAGCTGATGGCAAGGGGGCTATTCTGGCTGCTCTTCATAGCGGTAACTGGGAATTACTTGGAGGTGTACTGGCTTCTGAAGGGTACCCTCTAATTTCTGTAGCGTTAAAACAAAACGGCGATGCAGATAAATTTATCAATGAATATCGTGAGCTTATGCATCAACATGTAATGTATAAGACGAGTGTGCGCGATATGGTGAAAGCTTTAAAAAGCGGTGCTTTTTTAGGGTTGATTATGGACCAGGACCCTGGAGAGAATGGCGTATTGGTACCATTCTTTGGATATGAAACGTTAACAGCAGATGGTCCTGCTGTATTAGGACGTATGCAGGATGTACCTATTATTTTTGTGACCATGCACTATAGTCCGTACACAGGAAAGCATGAACTTGAAGTGCATCCACCATTATATGTAGAAAAATCAGATGATAAAAAACGCGATATAGCGATTACTACGATTAAACTCAATGAATTTATTGAGGATTATATTCGTCGTTATCCAGAAGATTGGTTCTGGCTACATAATCGTTGGAAATGGACTCGTCGTTACTATGGTGACAAGATTGATACGCCACCAGATGTGTTTCATTAAAAAAATATAAAAAGTATAATCGGCGTTGCAGATGTCTTAAAATAAAGCTTTGCAATGCCGATTTTTACATCTAGTCAGTTGATAAATAGTCCTATATTCTTGTAACAGCTATGCAAATAGGGTATAATACAGTATGGTGTATAGTAGACATGGAATTAGATTATGAAAGGACATTCTTATGAGTAAGCCCCAACAAACAATTAAGCAGGCTATTTCATATAAGGGAATTGGCCTTCATAGCGGGGAACCTGTAACCATGGTTTTTAAGCCAGCACCTGAAAATACAGGAATTGTGTTTGTGCGCTCAGATATAGAGGGAAACCCCTCCGTTCGAGCACACATTGATAATGTGACGAACACTATGCGCGCTACTACTTTGGAACATGGTGAAGCAAAGGTTTTCACTGTTGAACACGTAATGGCTGCATTCAGTGCTATGAATATTGATAACTGCTTTGTTGAAATGGACTCTCCTGAGCCACCTGTTGGCGATGGCAGTAGTGCCGTATTTGTTGACTTAATCCTTCAGGCGGGAATTGAAGAACAACAAGCTGAACGACATGTGTATAAGGTGAAACGTAGTCATTCCATTTATGATGGCGATAGATTTATTCTTATTGTACCTTATGATGGATATCGCGTTACATTTACATCGATTAATCCACATCCGCTACTTGGTACGCAACAATGTGATTTTGATGTAACACCTGAGTATTTTCAAGAACATATTGCCCGAGCTAGAACCATTGGATTTGTAAAAGAATTAGAACAATTGCAAGCCATGGGCTTGGCAAAGGGTGGCAGTACAGATAATGCTCTTGTATACGATGATACAACCTGTTTATCTGTCCCACGATTTGAAGACGAATTAGTTCGTCACAAAGCCCTTGATGTGATGGGTGATTTATATTTATTGGGACCTATTGAGGGACATGTAATTGCGTTAAAATCGAGCCATGAACTCAATTCTCGTTTGGCTCATAGTATAATAGAAGAAATAAGGGAGACACAGCAATGATTCTTAACCATGAAGACATTTTAGAAATTTTACCACATCGTTACCCAATGCTATTGGTAGATCGTATTATTGAATTGGAACCAATGAAGCGTGCTGTGGGCATTAAAAATGCTACATTCAATGAATTGTTCTTCCAAGGCCATTTCCCTGGAAATCCAGTTATGCCTGGTGTACTATTAACAGAAGCCATTGCCCAAGTTGGTGGCATTGCTTTGTTGTATCCTGAAGAAAATCGTGGATTAACACCTATGTTTACAGGCATTGATAAAGTACGTTTCCGTCATCCGGTAAAACCTGGTGATGTTGTACGCATGGAAGTGGACATTGTAAAAATTAAGGGCCGTATGGGCAAGGTTGAAGGTCGCGCTTATGTGGGTGATAAACTTTGTGCTAGCGGTGAATACATGTTTGCCCTTGTATAATAGACTTAAGGAGTGATTGTAGTGATAGTTGTAGGCATGGAAAATGCGGAATCCAACATTCATAACACGGCCATAGTGCATCCGAATGCTAAACTGGGCAAAGATGTTGTCATTGGACCTGGTGCTGTCATCGGGGAAAATGTAGAAATAGGGGATGGCACTCAGATTGGTGCCAATGTAGTTATTGGTGGTTGGACAACCATTGGTAAACGTTGTGAAATCTATCCAGGTGCATCCATTGGTTTGGAACCGCAAGATTTAAAATTTAAAGGCGAGAAAAGTTATTGTTACGTAGGTGATGAAACGGTTATCCGTGAATTCGTTACCATTAGCCGCGCTACTGGAGAAGGCGAAGAAACACGTGTTGGCAATAACTGTTTATTACAAGCGTGTACGCATGTGGCTCATAACTGCATTGTGGGGAATAATGTTATTATGAGTAACTGCGCAGGCTTGGCTGGTCATGCTATCGTTGAAGATCGCGTGGTTATAGGTGGCCTCGCTGGTGTTCATCAATTTGTAAAAATTGGCCGTAATGCTATGGTTGGCGGTATGGCTAAGGTGGTACAAGATATTCCGCCTTATGTTATTGCCGATGGTCAACCAGCTCGTGTTATCGGATTGAACTCTGTTGGCCTATCTCGTGCAGGTATTTCGGAAGAGGTACGCCGTAGCTTGAAGCAAGCGTTCCGCATCATTTATCGTTCAGGCTTTAGCTTGTCTAGAGCTATTGAAGAGATGGAAATGCAACTTGATTCTTCCGTTGAAATTGAAAACTTATTACGCTTTTTACGCAATGCTGATCGTGGCATTATGCGTACCCGTCGTGATTAATATGAAACTCTACATTATGTTTATATAATGTAGAGTTTTTTTGTGGTTATTTTATACTCTTTTTAGGTACATCCTTTTTGAGTAAGAGTGTAGGAAAATACAGTGCGTTTATAGCTAGAAAAGCGTTGAAATTATAGTAAAATGGCGTGATTTATAGTACAATATAGTGTATATGAGTATGTCTTAAATTATACTCAAAACAAATGATTTGACGAAAAATTGTGGACCATATAAGGCTTCACATAGGAGGTATAGTCGTGGCAAAGGTAGGTTTAATTGCAGGTATTGGCGTTTTACCTGTTGAGTTCATGCGGGCTGCTCATATGTTGGGGCATCAAGTTGTAGTCATCGGAGTTGTGCCTGATACGGATCCCATATTAGAGAAAGAAGCGGATGCTTTTTACAACATTAGTGTGGCTAAGTTAGGTAAAATATTTAAAACCTTGAAAAAAGAGGGCGTTACTGAGCTTACTATGCTCGGGAAGGTAACAAAGGAAATTTTATATAAAGGCTTATCCTTCCCTGATTTAAAAACTTTGGGTGTCCTTAAACGATTGAAAAATCGTAAAGATGATACTATTATGCTCGCTATTGTTGATGAAATTGAACGAGAAGGTTTTTCTGTTCTAGATCAAACTGTGTATTTGAAACCGTTCATGCCTAAGGTTGGGGTGTTGACCAAACGACAACCGACAGAAGAACAATGGCAGGATATTTGTTTCGGCTTTGAATTGGCTAAACAGATGGGCAAGCTTGATATTGGTCAAACTGTAGTAGTAAAGCATAAAGCAGCAATGGCTATTGAGGCTATTGAAGGAACTGATAAATGCATATTGCGCGGCGGTGAACTCGGTAGAGGTGAGGCCGTAGTCGTTAAGACTGAAAAACCAAATCAAGATGTTCGCTTTGATGTGCCTGCTGTAGGTATTAAGACATTAATGTCCATGATTGATAGTGGTTGTAATGTTTGGCTGTAGAGGCTGAAAAGACAATATTTGTACAACAAGAAGATGTACTAGAAATGGCTAATCGCCATAATATTATTATTTGTGCTGTAGATCAAGCATTTGTAGATGCTAGAAAGGAACTATGATGAAAATTATGTTTTCTGCTGGCGAAGCGTCTGGAGACACACATGGCGCTAGCGTGGCCAAAGCGCTTTCACAAATAGATTCCAATATAGAAATGTTCGGTATGGGTGGCACCTTGATGGAACAAGCTGGCGTTCGTATCGTATATGATATCAAAAATCTCGGCGTTATTGGCATCGTAGAAATCATAAAATCATTGCCAAAGTTCTTTAAATTACGCACCTATTTAAAACGAGTTATGTTGAAAGAAAAACCAGACGTACTCGTATGTATCGATTATCCGGGATTCAACATGAAATTGGCTGAAGTAGCTCACCAGTTAGGAATCCCTGTATTGTACTATATAGCGCCTACTATTTGGGCTTGGCATAGCAGCCGTGGCAAGACGATTAAGAAATTTGTTACAAAGGTGGCCTCTATTTCCGTTTGAAGCAGAAGCATATCGCAAGTTCAATTGTGATGTAGAATTTGTGGGGCACCCATTAGTAGATATCGTTCATCCATCCATGACTAAGGAGGATGCGATGGACTACTTTGGGGCTAGGCCAGAAGCAAAACGCGTTCTATTGATGCCGGGCAGTCGAAAACAAGAGGTATTATCCCTCTTGGATGTAATGCTTGAAAGTGGGGAACGCTTATTACAGTCTCACGAAGATGTACAGTTCTTTTTACCGCGTGCTCATACGATTGAGCGCAGTGAATTAGAAGCTTTCATCAGTGAACGAAATGTCCCTGTAACGATTACGGAAGACCACACCTATGATTTGATGCAAATCTGTGATGTATGTTTAGCTGCATCGGGCACTGCTACACTAGAAACAGCGATGATGGAGTTGCCAACTGTATTATTATATAAGGTATCGCCTATTACATATGGCATCGGTAAGATGGTCGTAAATCTTACGCATGTAGGGTTGCCTAATATTGTGGCTGGCAAGGAAGTCATTCCTGAATTATTGCAAGATGATGTTTCTGTAGATGCTATAGTGAATACCGTCTTACCTCTACTAGATGATTTGCAAGTTAATCAACATATGCGCTCCGAATTGCGCAACGTCAAAGAAACTAGGTGAGTCAGGTGCTGTTAATCGCGTGGCTCAATTGATTTATGACCTAGGTAAGGAGAAAACTAATGAATAGTTACTCACGTTTATTGTATTTTGTGAGACCCTATTATAAACGAATGATATTTGCTGTATTTTGCATGATTGTAGCAGCTGCAGCATATCTCGTAGTACCATGGCTAATCAAAAACGTCGTTGACCAAGTATTACAAGATAAAAATATGTTTATGCTCAATCTCATCGTTGGGGCCATCATTTTGATATTTTTAATTCGTGGCTTTGCCACATATGGGCAAACTTACAATATGTCCTATATCGGTCAACGGGTTATCATCGATGTACGGGAAGCAATTTTTAAGCATTTACAACGCTTGTCCTTATCCTATTTTGATCGCCGTAAAACTGGCGTCATCATGAGTAATCTTACAAATGACGTATCTGCTCTTCAATCAGCAGTAGTGGATAATCTAATATCTCTCATTACAGAGTCCGTTACCTTAATTGGTTCTTTAGTTTCCATGTTACTTATCGATTGGAAGTTAACACTGGTTACATTTATTACGGTACCAATGGTGCTGATCATCATAAATGTATTTGGTAAAAAGTTGCGTTTAGCTGGCCATGATGTACAAGGTCGTATCGCTGATATTACAGCTCTTTTGCAAGAGGTGATTTCAGCTATTCGCGTTGTAAAATCTTTTGCCCGCGAAGGTTTTGAAGTTAAACGCTTTGAAGTAGAAAATCAGAATAATTTTAATGCCGTTATTAAAGCCACTAAATTGACTAGCTTATTAAGTCCTATGGTTGAGTTCTCTGCAGCGATTGCGGTGGCTGTTATCCTATGGTATGGTGGCTATTCTGTAGTTACAGGAACAATTACAGCGGGTTCTTTAATTGCGTTCTTGATTTATGCTATTAATTTATCGAATCCTGTTAAGCGCTTGAGCCAAGTCTATGGTAATATCCAAAAAGCGTTGGCTGCAGCTGACCGTGTGTTTGATATTTTAGATACAAAAGCCGATGTAGTGGAAAAAGAAAATGCTATAGAATTGCCTGATATTAAAGGCGATGTAGATTTTAATCACGTTAGTTTCTCCTACGATGGTGAAAAAATGGCATTATGTGATTTTAACTTGTCTGTTAAGGCCGGTGAAAGCGTAGCCTTAGTAGGTCCGTCTGGTGCAGGCAAGACGACATTAGCCAATCTATTACCTCGTTTCTACGATGTTACGAGTGGGTCTATAACCATTGATGGCACTGACATTAAAGATGTAACCTTTAAATCGTTACGTAATCAAATTGGGTTAGTACCACAAGAAACAGTTTTATTTAATGCATCCATTAAAGAGAATATTTTATATGGTCGCTTAGATGCGAGTGATGAAGAAATTTACGAAGCAGCTAAGGCGGCGAATGTATTAGAGTTTGTGGATAAGATGCCTGATGGTCTCGATACTATTGTAGGTGAACGAGGTAGTTCGTTATCAGGTGGTCAACGTCAACGCGTTGCAATTGCACGTGCTATCTTGAAGAATCCTAAGATTTTAATTTTGGATGAAGCTACGTCTGCTCTTGATACAGAAAGTGAAAAACTTGTACAAGAAGCGTTAGACCGCTTGATGGAAGGTCGTACAGCCTTTGTTATTGCCCATCGTTTGAGCACTGTACAAAATGCACATCAAATTGTTGTATTAAATCAAGGTAAGTTGGTAGAGAAGGGAACTCACCAAGAACTATTAGCCTTGGAAAATGGTTTATATAACCATCTTTATTCCGTTCAGTTCTCTAATAAAGGATAAACATGTACTGGATATATAATGTATTGCTCATATTTTACTGGATTGGCCTAATTCCGGTTATCCTATATCGTCTTGCTTTTGAAGATGGTTTTTATGAGCGTATAAAACAAAGTGCAGGATATATGCCTGCTACACTATTAAAAAAAATAGAAGGACGTCGTGCGATATGGATTCATGCTGCATCAGTTGGGGAGATTGTTGCAACGAGTCCTCTTGTAAAAGAAATTAAACGAGAGTTTCCAGAAGCGGTAGTCGTTGTATCTGTCGTTACGGCTACAGGTCATGCGATGGCACATCGAATCATACCGGAAGCTGAAGGCATAATTTTCTTCCCCTTAGATTTACCGTACTTAACACGTAAAATTTTGCATATCATTAAACCGATTGCTATTTTATTAGTAGAAACAGAAATTTGGCCAAATTTCTTGCGTATCGCAGAATCTGAAAAGATTCCAGTTATGATGGTGAATGGTCGTATTTCCGATCGCAGTATGAAACGCTATCGCTATATTAGTGCTTTCACGCGGGAAATGTTGAGCTCTATCGAACGATTCTGTATGCAATCGAATTTTGATGCAGAATATATTGCACAGCTTGGTGCGAACCCTGATGAAATCACTGTTACTGGCAATATGAAGTATGATCAAACCTATGCAACAGTATCCGAAGAAGAAAAGCAAGCCTTGTTAGACGAATTTGGATTTGGTCATAATCATCCCTATTATCGTTGCAGGCAGTACACATAAGGGGTGAAGATGAAGCCGTATTTGAATCTTTTAAACAGGTTTTAGTAGAGTATCCTAATGCAAGATTACTTATTGCGCCTCGTGAGATTTATAGAGGCCATGATGTACAGGCCTTAGCAAAACATTATGGCTTGGAAGCGATTTGTCGCAGTGATATGACTGAACCTGTCCATAAGGAAATTCCTGTAGTAGTACTTGATACGATAGGGGAACTTGGTCGTTTATACAGCTTAGGCGATATCATTTTCGTAGGTGGTTCTCTTGTTAAAACAGGGGGGCACAATATTCTAGAACCAGCTGCTCATGGAAAACCTATTATTGTGGGCCCACATATGTTTAATTTTAAGGAAATTTTTAATCTCTTACATTCTAGACATGCATGTGAGCAAGTTAAAAATCAAAAAGATTTAACCACTATGATTTTACATCTCTGTAAACATCCAGAATTAGCGGAAAGAAATGGGGCAGAAATTGCTTAGATATTATCCGTGAAAATCGTGGTGCAACGCGTCGCAATACGCAAGAATTACGTCAACTATTTGAATCACATCATATTATTCCTTAAGAAATATTGGTGTAATCGATACGGAAGGAGGTGCCTACTATGAATGGTGAAGATATGTTTTAAGAGCATTGTAAGCGGCGAAGATCAATCTATCTTAGGCGATGTAGCCAGGGCTGGGTTATCACTTCTTAGTAAGGGATATAAAAAAGCTGTTACTATGCGTAACGCAAAGTTTGATGCAAATAAAGGTGTTGTAAAAGTATCGGTACCTGTAATTAGTGTTGGTAATATAACAGCTGGTGGAACTGGTAAAACTCCAATGGTTAGACTTATCTGTGATATTTTAGGACAGAAAGGCTTTCATCCAACTGTATTGAGCCGTGGTTATAGAGCTAAAGATAATAGTCAAAATACAATTATTTCCAAGCATGGATCTATTTTAGTAGAGCCTGAGGAAAGTGGAGATGAGGCTTGGTTATTAGCGAAGGTGTTACCAAAATCTAGTGTAATTATTGGCCGTAATCGCATAGAGTTGGCACGTATAGCTATTGATGAACTAGGTGCAGATTATCTTGTAATGGATGATGGTTTCCAACATCGTGCGTTGTATCGTGATAAAGATATCGTATTAATCGATGCATCAAATCCTTTTGGTTATGAACATGTATTGCCAAGAGGGTTATTGCGTGAGCCTATGGAGGGCCTTGCAAGAGCCAATATTATTGTGCTCACCAAAGTAGATCAAGTTGATCCAGGATTGGTAGCCGCACTTAGAAAACGATTAGCTCGGATGGTGCCACAAAAGCCTGTTTATGAGACCATCCATAAGCCACGTGCTGTCTATACACTTGAAGCATGGGCTAATGGTGATGAAGGAAATCCTATTGGTACTGATAACGATTTGCCTATTATGGCTGTAAGTGGTATTGGTAACCCGAAGTCTTTTACAAAGACACTAGAAGATTGTGGTTATGACGTAGTACATACAATGGGCTTTGGTGATCATCATGATTTTTCGGATGATGATGTAGTAGAAATCTGGAAGCAGGCTTTTGCTCATCAAGCCAAGGCGATTATGATTACTGAAAAAGATGCTGTTAAATTAAGTCAGTTGCATACAATTGAAGACTTGAAAATACCGATTCTAGTGCTATCCATAGGCATTGAGTTCCTTTCTGGAAAACAAGAATTCATAGAAAATTTAGAGATTTAGTGTATAATAATAAGATACGCAAATAAAAGAAATGGGGTTTTATTGTGAATATTGGTTGTGTGATTCCAGCTCGATTTGGTTCCACGAGATTGCCAGGAAAAACCATTTGGCAGATATCGCGGGTAAACCTATGATTCAACGCGTTTATGAACGTGTTACACAGGCGAAGAAACCACAAGTAGTTATTGTGGCTACTGATGATCAACGCGTATATGATGCGGTTAAATCTTTTGGTGGTACCGTTGTTATGACTGATGCCAATCATCCGACTGGAACTGACCGATTAGCTGAAGTAGCACAACAATATACCGACCTAGATGTTATCATCAATGTACAAGGTGATGAACCTATGATTGATGCGCATTTAATCGATCAGTTAGGAGAGCTTTTTGAAGATGATGAACATCTACAAATGGCTACAGTAGCAACCCCTTTATTAGAAGATGAGTATGATGACCCTTCTGCGGTGAAGGTTATACTTAATAAACGAAATGATGCGATGTATTTTTCTCGCTCTTTAATTCCATATCCACGCCATGATTTTGTTAATGCTCCTTTAAAGCATATTGGTATTTATGCATATCGTCGTCAATTTTTATTAGACTATGCAAAAATGAAGCCTACTGCAGCAGAGCAAACAGAGTCGTTAGAACAGTTGAGAGCGCTGGAAAATGGATTTTCCATTCGCGTCATCACTACAGATAAACGATTTGTTGGTGTTGATACACCAGAAGACTTAGCTCGTGTAAATGCAATATTCGAGCAAGAGGAGAAATAAATGAAAACAGTAAACGTTGGTAATATGACAATTGGTGGCGGTAAAGGGCTGTTTGTATTAGCAGGTCCATGCGTAATCGAAGATTACGACCGCACATTGGCAATTGGTAAAGAGGCTAAAGCAATTTGTGAACGCCTCGGCATTCCTTATGTATTTAAAGCTTCTTTTGACAAAGCTAATCGGTCTAGCTTCAATTCTTTCCGTGGCCCAGGCCTAGAAGAAGGATTAAAAATTTTAGCGTCCATCAAAAAAGAATTGAATGTACCAGTTGTTAGCGACATCCATTCTATTGAACAAATTGAACCAGCTGCAGAAGTGTTGGATATTCTTCAAATTCCCTGCATTCTTATGTCGTCAAACAGACTTTAGTTTACGGTGCTGCTAAAACAGGGCAAATGCGTAAATGTAAAAAAAGGTCAATTCATGGCTCCCAAAAGATATGGAGAATGTTCTTAATCAAAATGAAAGAATCGGGCAATGAAAATCTTATGCTTACAGAACGTGGTTTTAGCTTTGGCTATAATAATCTCGTTGTAGATATGAGATCATTCCCTATTATGCGTTCCTTTGATTATCCAGTAATTTTTGACGCTACTCATAGCGTACAATTACCAGGTGGGGCTGGTACAAAATCTAGTGGAAATCGTGAGTTCGTGCCAAATTTAGCACGTGCCGCTGTCGCTAGTGGTGTAGATGGTTTATTCTTTGAAGTACATGATAACCCTGAAGAAGCACTTTCCGATGGTCCAAACATGGTGTATTTAAATCAATTTGAAGATTTATTAAAAGACTTAGTAGCTATTGATAAAATCGTAAAACGATAAGGGGCGATAGTATTGGATATTTTAGAACAGGCTGCTCAAGTGCTTCATGAGGAAGCACAAGCGATAGAACAGTTAATAACGACATTAGATCAAAGCTTTGTAAATGCTGTTAACATGATTCTTGCATGCAAAGGTCGTGTTGTATGTACAGGTATGGGTAAATCTGGACATATTGGTCGCAAGATTGCTGCTACATTAGCGAGTACAGGTACACCAGCATTATTTATGCACCCAGGGGAAGGTGTTCATGGCGATCTAGGTATGATTACTGAAGATGATGTGGTACTTGCCTTTTCTAATAGTGGGGAAACAGGTGAAATTATTAGTATTTTGCCTTCATTGCGCCGCATAGGTGCTAAATTGATTTGCGTTGTAGGAAAACCTGAATCTACATTGGCTAAAAATTCCGATGTTGTATTATTGGCGCAAGTTGAACGCGAAGCATGTCCGTTAGGATTGGCACCAACTACAAGTACAACAGTAGCATTGGCCTTGGGCGATGCTTTGGCGGTATGTTTACTAGAGCGTCATCATTTTACGCCGGAAAACTTCGCTGTTTTCCATCCAGGTGGCTCACTTGGAAGACGTTTATTGTTGACTGTTGAAAATATTATGCATGGTGGTGAAGATAATCCAGTTGTACACAAAGGGGCAACCGTTCGTGATGCTCTGTTTGTAATGACGGAAAAAGGACTTGGTGCCACTAGCGTTATCGATGAAGATGGTCACTTAATCGGTCTTGTAACTGATGGTGATGTGCGTCGCGGTCTTGATTCTGGTAGCAACTTCTTAGAGTGGCCAGTTGAAGATATGATGACGAATATGCCACGTACTATTACAAAGGATAAATTGGCTGCTGAAGCACTTCATGTAATGGAAAAAAATCAACCTCGTCCTATTACAGTACTACCTGTAGTAGATGAAGACGGCCATGCAATGGGGATTGTTCACATTACAGACTTACTTCGTCGAGGCATTGTGTAATGAATATTAAGTGGATTATCCTCGATGTTGATGGTGTATTAACAGATGGAAAATTAATCTATACATCGAGTGGTGAAGAAATAAAGGCCTTCTCTGCGAGAGACGGATTAGGTCTAGCCGCTGCTCATAAAGCAGGGATTTCACTAGGCATTATAACGGCTCGCACATCGCCTATGGTGGAACGGCGTGCTAAGGAATTAAAATTTGATGCTTTATTGATGGGGCATGCTAATAAAACGGAGGCTCTACGTTCTCTATGTGAAAGCCATCATATTGAGTTGGCGCATATAGCTTATATGGGTGATGATTTAAATGACCTAGGGGCTTTATCTCTCGTAGGATTGCCGATGGCTCCTCAAGATGCGGCGGCTGAGGTTAAGGAATTGGCTCAATTTGTATCAAATCACAATGGTGGATCTGGTGCCGTGCGAGATGCTGTTGAATATATTTTAAAAGCTCAAAACATGTGGGATTCAGTCGTAAAAGACTATGCTATGGAGGCTCATAACCATGGTCAATAAAGGAGGTGAGCAGAATGAATAATGAATGGCAATACCATGTCGTTAAGGGAATTAGTTGGCTTGTATGTCGACTGCCGTATAAGCTCATTTTGCTCATAGGTGCTAGCTTAGGACCCCTGTATGGAGTCATTGCAAAAAAGCAAAAGCTAAGAGGCATTAAAAATATAAAAATTGGCATGAATATGAATGACGAACAGGCAGAGGCTTTAATTGAAAAGCTATTCAAAAACCTAGGTCGAAGCGTTATGGAAATTCTGTATATGCCGAATTTGACTAAGAAATTTATTAATGAGCATATCGAAATGCGCGGTGTAGAGCATTTGGATAATGCTATTAAAGAAGATAAAGGCGTCATTGTTCTTACTGGGCATGTAGGCAACTGGGAATGGATGGGGGCTGCGTTAGCTGCACATGGTTATCCATCTACAACTATTGTAAAAAAACAACCTAATGCACAATTTACACGCTTTATGAATGAATATCGTGAAATGGTTGGCCTCGATGTGTTTGCCAGCGGTGGTAATGAAATAGTTTCTGCTGCAAAAGCATTGAAAAAGAAGAAATTGTTGGGCTTTTTGGCCGATCAAGATGGATATATTCACGGGTTACCGGTGCCATTTTTAGGGCAACCTTCTTCTGCCGTTGTAGGACCGGCTACATTTGCTAAAAAATTCGGTTCTCCTGTAGTACCAATTTTTACATCTAGAAAGCCTGAAGGCGGACATATTGTTCATATCTTGCCACCATTACATTACAATAATAGTGGCGATGATGATGTAGATATGTATACGTTGACAGAAGAGTGTGTACGCGTAACAGAAGACTTTATTCGTGAACATCCAGATGAGTGGATTTGGTTCCAACATCGGTGGATGACTAAGATGAGCGAAATCGTTGATTATGATAAGAAACTAGAGATTCGGGAGAGAGCACATGAAAAACAATAAAAAATTAATCGCTATTGTCGTGGCTATCGTCATTGCTCTAGTTGGTCTAATCGCGTTCATTTTGCACGACTCTGGAGACTCTTCTTCTAAAGGGGCTAATAATGGGCAACTGGTGAATTTCCAAGGTGCCGAGCTTCAAGAAGAGAAGGACGGTAAGTTGGTATGGGCCCTATCTGCAGAGAAAATCGAGTATGACCCTCGTTCAAAATCGATTGTACTCACTAATTTAAAGGGGCTTTTCTATCAAGATGATGTGACAACAACGATTACGGCACCTCATGCTGTATTGTCTGGCGATCATAGTTCCCTTGATATTGATGGTGGTGTAACAGCTACCAATACGGAAGGGGCTAATTTTAAGACCGATGCATTACATTTTGATAACAAAACTAAAATGCTTACATCAAAAACGGCTTTCACTTATGATTCAAAAGATATTACCTTAACTGGTGATAAGTTAGAAGGTAATATGTCGTTGAAACAAATCAAAGCGATTGGTCATGCTAAATTGACGAAAAAGTAAAGTTGAGGAATTGCGATGAATAAGAAAAAATATATGGGATTAGCTGTAATCTCAGCAATGATGATGCTATCTGTTACCGCTTGGGCTGCCAATGAAGGTCCGTTGACCATTAGTGCGGATACATTATCCTATGATGGTAATACAGGTCGTGCAGAGGCATCTGGTAATGTAGTAATTACACAACAAGATAAAACGATGACTGGTGCGAATGGATGGTACAATACTAAAACTCGTGAAGCATCCCTAGAAGGTGGCGTTTCCATGATTGGTGATAATATGTCCATGTCCGCACAATCTGTACATAGTGTAAATGATAACCAGTTCAGTGCAGAGGGGGATGTTCATTTGCAACGGGATGATCGCCAAATCTTTGGTGACTCTGTTGAGTACAACTCTGATACTGAATATGGTAAGGTAGTGGGAAATGCTAAATTAATTGCAGAAGGCACTACATTGACAGGTAACCAAGTAGAAGGTTGGTTGAAAGAAATTCGCGCCGTTGCACAAGGTGGTGTAACATTTAATAATCCAGATAAAAATGTATCTGGTTCGGCAGATCGTGCTACATATACGCAAACGCCTAATCAAAATGATGGGGTTGTATTGCTTACTGGCTCAGCACATGCAGTACAAAATGGCAATGTGTTGAATGCGCCTGAGTTAAAATTGTACTTGAAGGATAACTCTGCGGAAACATTAGGCGGACGTAGTACATTAGTTATCACACCGAACTAGTAAGGATTAATGTATGTATATAGAAACTAAGAACCTAGTCAAAACATTTAATGGTCGGAATGTAGTAGATGGTGTAAGTCTTCATGTTGAAAAAGGACAAGTCGTGGGGCTATTGGGGCCTAATGGGGCTGGTAAGACTACATCGTTCTACATGATTGTAGGCATTGAAAAACCGACGACAGGTATTATTACAGTTGATGGTAAGGATATCACGATGTTACCGATGTATAAGCGGGCAGCGGAAGGCATTGGTTATTTACCCCAAGAGGCATCGATTTTTAGATCTATGACTGTTGAGGAAAATATTCGTGCCATGTTGGAAACAACAAATAAAAATCGTGATGAAATCGATCAAATTGTAAACTCTCTTATTGATGAATTTAATATTGGTCATGTGCGAGATCGTAAGGGGATGCAACTATCCGGTGGTGAACGGCGGCGTGTAGAGATTGCTCGCTGTTTGGCTTTAGAACCGAACTTTTATCTTATTGGATGAACCATTTGCCGGCGTAGACCCAATTGCAGTTGCCGATATTCAACAAATTATTTTTACAAGTAAAAAAATAGAGGAATCGGCATTCTTATTACAGACCATAATGTGCGAGAAACATTAGGCATTGTTGATAAGGCATATATTCTAAGCACAGGTAAGATTTTATTGGAAGGTACACCTGATGAAATTGCCAATAACCCAATTGCTCGTGAACATTATTTAGGTAACAATTTTAAATTATAGGAGGGACCATGCGCTTATTAGATAAATATATTTTAAAAGCCTTTGTAGGTCCATTCCTATTTGGGGTATTTGCTTTTACCAGTATTTTCATTGGTACAGGTACGTTATTCCGCATTGCTCAATATATAACAGAATATGGTGCTCCGCTACTACTCGTTATGAAAGCCTTCTTTTTAGCTATGCCAAGCATTATTTTATTGACATTCCCTATGTCCGTATTGCTTGGTTCGCTGATGGCTTTCAGCAGACTAAGTAGTACTAGTGAAATCGTAGTTATGAGGGCTGGTGGCCTAAGTTTCTTACGACTTGCAATGCCTGTATATATCTTAGCGTTGCTTATTTCTATTGGCGCTGTAGCATTTAATGAATTTGTCGTACCACGTACAAACAATATGTATCAAACCATTGTGCGCGAAGAAATTATGAAGAATGCATCGCCACAGACGCAAAATCATATTGTGCTAAAATCTATGAATGGTGACAATCTTAGTACATTGATGTATGCTAAACACTATGATAGTGAAAGTAAAAAACTAAGCATGATTACGGTGCAACAATTCAATGACAAAGGTGAACTACAACAGGTAGAAAATGCGGAAAATGCTGAATGGAATGGTCAAGTATGGGTCATGCATAGCGGTATAATCTATGACGTATCGGCCGGTGAAGGTGTAGAGCGGACAATGAAGTTTAAAGAACAAGTATTGCCAATTAAATCTTCACCAAATGAAGTACAACAAGATCAACGTAAACCAGAAGAATTGACGATTAAAGAATTGCGTCATCAAATTAAAGCATATAAAGCTGCATATACAAATTCTAATAAGTTAGAAATGGAAATGTATCAACGTTTTACCATTCCGTTAGCAAGCTTTGTATTTGCCTTAGTAGGCGCACCGTTGGGCTTGCAAAAACAAAGGTCTAGTTCGTCTATCGGATTTGGTATCAGTATTTTAATCATCTTTATTTACTATGGTGTCATGACCTTTGCCGGAGCTCTTGGTAAGGGTGGTGCATTACCAACGTGGATGGCAGCAATGATTCCTGATACATTAGGTATCATTGCCGGATTATATTTAAATTGGCGTGTTTCACGCTAATAGATAGTATGTTGGATTACAATTTATTTTGAAAGGAGGGACACCATGCTTGTAGGATTAAAGATTCTCGTTATTATTGCTATCATGGGCGGGCTTATTGCCTATATGGGTGATAAACTAGGGACAAAGGTCGGTAAGCGTAGAATGTCCCTCTTTGGATTGCGTCCTAAGCATACATCGATTATTGTAACGATTGTAACAGGTCTACTCGTTGCAGCTGCAACGGTTGGTGTTCTTACAATTACATCGCAAAGCGTACGTACTGCGCTTTTTGGGATGGATCAATTGCGGGCAGATATGAATCAGCTAACAGCAGAGGTAGCTGCTAAAAATGCTGAATTAGAACAAGGTCAAGCCCTATTGGAAGCTAATAAAAAAGAATTAGCGGACCGTATGGCTGAGATTGAAACAATTCGCAAAGAGGTTGAACAAAGCCGTCAAGAATTAGCTGATGCAGAGGCTGCAAAGGTTGCTACAGAGGCAGAATTATCTGCATTACAAGCCTCCTATGATGAGGCCTCTAAAAAATTAGCTGCCTTGGAAGCTACACGGGCTAGTATGGAAAAACATATTGCCGACTTGCAGAAAACACAAGAAGAGTTAAAAACAGGGATTATCCATCTTAGAGAAGGTACGATTTTATTCCAAGTAGACCAATTATTAGCACAGGCAGTAGTGCGTAATGGTTTATCTCCTAATGAAGCGCGTGATGCGGTTAATAGTATTGTGGAAGATACAAATAAACTCGTTCTTCGTCGCTTAGGTGTTGAAGATCATGGTGAATCTGTCGTGTATGTGGACCGTCAAAATATAGAGGTCGCCATCTCTAAAATTGAAGAATCCAAAACGCCTATGGTTATCCAAGTGGTGGCAGCTGGTAATATCATTGCTGGTGAACCAGCAGTTGCGACGATTCACGTGTATCCACAACAATTTATTTATAAATCAGGTGACGTGATTGCTACGTCTGTTATCGATGGTGGTAGTAATGCTCAAGTCAATATGCTTCGTTTCTTGAAACAAGTCAATGAAGAGGCTAAGTCTAAAGGGGTTATACCAGATTCGTTGTCCGGTGATATTGGTACAATACCTGGAGATGAATTATTTTCTGCGATACGTCGCATTAGCATGCTACATGGCAAGGTATATGTAGAGGCGTATGCTGATGGTGATACATATTCATCTGGCCCTGTACACATTAAATTGCGTATTACACAGATGACAGATACGGGTAAACTTATAAAATCAAATTAGTTTCTATATAAATGGCCTATGTATTAAGATTTAATACATAGGTCTTTTATTTTGTGATAAAATATAACTATTGTATTGAGGAATGAGGAAAATAGTATGAATAATATATCGTATATAGCCGCTGTTGATCCGGGGAATGAAAAGACCGGCGTAGCTATTCTTTCACAAGCAGGTGAGTTAATATATCGAACCATTGTAGAAACTAAGACATTTAATAGTTCCTTTGAAAGTATATTAAGTACTTATCTTGGTATACATCATATCGTATGTGGTAATGGTACCAATCATAAGCATTTGTATCCATCTATACAACAAATTGGGCGCAATCATAAAATTACGACGAGTTTGATCGATGAATCACATAGTACTGAAGAGGCTCGAAAATTGTATTGGCAATATAATCCACCTACCGGTTGGCGTAGATTTCGTACCAAAAGGCATGCAATTTCCACCTGAACCAGTAGATGACTTAACAGCCTATGTCATTGGTAAGCGATATACTAAACAATTGAAGGAAGAGGATTATAATAAACTTCAAGACTGTAAAGTAGAAGATGATTTAGAAGCTAAACGTTTAGCGGCAATTAAAAAATTATATAATGAAGGAGATACACATGAGTAATGTGATAAAAAAGATACATTGGTCCAGTATACTACTGCGATGTATTTGGATGATTATAGGGGCCCTGATTTATACGGTGGGCCTAGATCTATTTTTAGTGCCAAATAATATCATCGATGGTGGCGTTGTTGGTATATCTTTGATGACAGCTGAACTTACGGGGATATCGTTTAGTATATTTGTAGTATTAATTAATATTCCATTCTTGTATATTGGCTATCGCATTAATGGCAAGGTATTCACCATATCTACATTGTTTTCTATCGTTTGGATGGCCATATTTTCATCCTTTGCCCATGAATTTACTCCGATTACAACCAATCCCTTTTTAGGTGCCATTTTTGGTGGTATCATACTTGGTATTGGCGTAGGCCTTATTATACGTAATGGGGGCTGCTTAGATGGGTCGGAAATCGTAGCTATTATTTTTGATAAACGAACTACATTTTCTGTAGGCGAGATTGTAATGGCCATGAATTTAGTCATCTTAGGGGCTGCCGGATTTGTATATAGTTGGGATAGTGCTATGTATTCCTTAGTAGCCTATTTTATCGCCTATAAAATGATCGATATTACAATTACAGGCCTTGAGGAATCAAAGGGTGTTATGATTATTACTGATGCAGAGAATTCAGAGAAAATTGCGGATACATTAAATGCAAAAACTAAATCGAGGCGTTACCATATTATATGGTGAAGGTGGTTATTTGAAAACACCTAAAGCATGCATTGTATTCAGTTGTAACTCGTTTAGAGATTACGCGTTTGAAGGATGCTGTATATGAAGTGGATCCATCAGCATTTATAACTATTCAAGATGTACACGATGTATTTGGTGGACGTTTTACTAAGAGTGGACATTAAGGGGGCTCTAATGAATAATAAATTTGTAAAAGAAACATTAGATTGGATATATGCCATTGTATTGGCGCTAGTTATTGCAATGGTCATTCATATTTTTATCGTACAACCAACACGGGTATCCGGTGAATCCATGGAGGATACATTACATAATGGTCAATATTTAATCGTTACCAAGTGGCAACATATTATGCGTGATGTACCTGATTATGGTCAAATCGTTATCATTGATAGCCGTGTGAACCGTGAACGTACATGGACGGATGATGTGAAAGAACCATTGATGAACTATGTTAGTGTTATCGATAAATCTGCTCAAACAAATGATGTGTGGGTAAAACGTGTGATTGGTAGACCTGGTGATACATTGGAGTTTAAAGATGGTCACGTATGGCGTAATGGAGAAGAGTTACAAGAACCTTATACAAAAGATCCAACAATGAACTATAGCCGTTCTACACCTGTTGTAGTACCTGAAGGACATGTTTTTGTAATGGGGGATAATCGAAATCACTCGAGTGATAGTCGATTCATCGGACCTGTACCTGTAGATCATGTACTAGGTTTTGTAGAATATGCCCTATAACAGATAATAAAATATATAGAAATCTAAGGTCTTAAGTGTTACAGCTCAATACTATAATGCTTTATATGAGAACGTATATTACTAAATTGTAATGTACGTTCTTTTTTTTTTTCTATATTATATGAAGTACTATATTGCTTGCAATCTATCTCTTTTATACATATAACGATGAATGATTTGTATAATCAATATCATTTACAATGAAAATGAAAACTGATATTATTTTTATGTTATGTGAATTTTTTATTGAGAGGTTTAGATGATGAATAAGAAAAATCTATCTTTAGCAGTTGCCGCATTATCTGTTGTGGGCGTAACGACAGCCTTTGCTGCCAATCCTTTTTCTGATGTAACACCTGATAGCTGGGCCTATCAATCCGTATCGCAATTAGCTAGTGCTGGCATCATTAATGGATATCCAGATGGTACGTTTAAAGGCCAAAAGGATATTACCCGTTTTGAAATGGCTCAAATGGTTGCTAAAGCGATGGCAAACCAAGATCGTGCTAATGCAGAGCAACAAGCGATGATTAATCGCTTAGCTGATGAATTCTCTAATGAATTGTCTAATTTGGGTGTACGCGTAGCCGCCTTAGAGGATCGTGTAGGGAATGTTAAGTTTTCTGGGGATGCTCGTATTAACTATGTTGAAAAGGAAGGCATTGATAATCTAGATTCGGAAGGTAAATTTGCAGCTCGTGTACGTTTGAATATGGATGCTAAAGTTAATAAGAATACATCTGTGAAAGCGCGATTAACGACAGGATCTATTGAACTTGGTGATGCAGCAAAAGATCATACTATGTCTTTTGATCTAGCTTATGTAGAGCACAAATTTGGCAAGAATCATATGGTAGATATTGGTCGCTATACACAAAGCTTTGGTGATGGTTTAATTTATTCTAGTAACTTTGATGGTATTGGGTATACAACACAAGTTGGAAAAGTAAAAGTAAATGCCGCTTATGGTTACCCAACACTAGGTCGATTTAGTAAGGCCTCTAAAGATAATAATACTGAAATGGCGCTTATTAACCTTAGTGCACCAGTAAATAAACACTTAAATGTAGGTGGTATGTTTGCTCATGTAGGTACTACTAACGTTAAAATGGGTAATGGCAAAACTATTAATGATTTAACAATGTATATGGTTTTAATGCACAATACAATAGTGGAAAATTCGCAACTAATGCTGAGTGGGTGACTGCAACAGGTCTTAACAATAGTGATGTATGGAACGTAGGCGTTAAATGGGGCGACTACAAAATCACTAAGAAAAACTCCTGGCGTGTAGCTCTTGATTATTACAATCAAGAAAAGAATGCTCCTGTATTCAAAACACAAAAATATGAAGGTAATGACTTATATGGTAAGTCTCGCCATGAAGGCTATAAAGCATGGCAGCTTAGTGCGTCCTATGCACCAGAAAAAAATGTAGGCATTACAACATATTATGGCTTCCATGCTAAAACACAAGAAGGCCATAAGGTAAATGATTACTACCGTGCAGACTTGTTATTTAAATTCTAATTAATACCTATGAAATAAGATCTATCAGAGATGATAGGTCTTATTTTTTATTATAACTAATTAATTATAAAATATATTTATTAGTTTTTTACATATCAATTGGGATAGTATGATGAGTTTAAAATACATTATTTTTATACTTAAATAAAAATGAAATTTTTACAAAATTTAATTTTGATAAATATCAGATAAATACTGATTTTTATTGTATAAAAATTATTTCATGAAAGAAATTTCATCATATTTAATTGTATAAAATGCTTTTACAAATTTGTTGACCGGATGTATATTGACATCACAGAAAGACAACACACCCAGTTGTGGTGATATACAAGAACAGAAGAAGAGGAAACGTGGATACTCATCAGGATGTTCTTATATAGATCATAACTAGATGTACAGTCTTCTGATAATATATATTTTTTTCTAAATTTGTTAGTCAAAAAGACTATATCAGAAAGAAGGAATCTATTATGAAAAAAACAATTCGCAGCAGTATTTGCAGCAACAGCTCTTTTAGGTGTAACAAGCGCATTCGC